>WLWD01002844.1_pt1 | contig 48959 bp, 36 predicted proteins | sample 6712731 | NCBI WGS metagenome assembly WLWD01 (sample SAMN12718690, study PRJNA576275) | sponge metagenome | isolation source: marine sponge | host: Mycale hentscheli | place: New Zealand: South Island, Marlborough, Capsize Point | collected 2014-11-01 | reverse complement strand
CAGTGGAACCTCTCTACAAAGGGACTCTGAAGAACAACTTGACTCTTAACAACAGCCAGCGTAAACGGAACACAGTGATCTACTACAATAAAAAATAAACTCTGAAAGCAGCCAAACTCTCTACAAGGGTCAAAAGACTTGACCCCAAGCATGGCCTTTGTAGAGAGGTTGCACTGTATATATATATATATATATATATATATATATATATATAAATAATACTTATTACATGAGTCAGAGTGTGATATGGTGAAATATTTCAGAGCATGCTAATTTATTTTCACAGCCAAAGGCCAGAGTGAAAATAAAGCCTGAGAGTGAAATATCCAGCCATAACACTCTGACAAGTGTAATAAGTGGTTTATTCCACACTAGATATCTTCACTACTGTAAAGCTGGTTGTAGGGGCTACCCACACCCGACCCCCAGCTGATATTTTAGCAGCTGATATTTTAGCAGCTGCTCTAACCCTGTTGAACAGGGTAAAGAGCTGCTACACCAGGGAAAGGTAGCTGTAAAACCAAGACAATTGAAAAGTTTGGCAGGTTGCTATAACTAACTACAGGGGTGATTTGCACACAGCATGGACAGCCAGCATCCTGGAAGCTCTAAACCTATGTTTCTATTAAACTTGTTGTCAGGTGTCATCTGTATGTGTAGAGCTTCCTTGATCTTCAACTCACGATTCTTACTGGCTCTGTCTACAACTCTTACCTCTTCCCATTTAATGGGGTGGTGATGCTGCTGCCAATAAGCATGTTCAGCAATGGCTGAAACTTTCCCATCACCTCTGTTACAAGCATCCTGATGTTCTTTTACTCTCTGCTCAAGCCTTCTAGTTGTTTCACCTATGTATACTTTACCACAACTGCAGGGTATACTGTACACTATGGATGACTCTGTGGTAATAGGTGTAAGTATCTTTGACTTTAGTAAGATGTGATCTTAGTGTCTTACCCGACTTAAATGCTGTTTTGATGTCAAAGTCTCTACACACTCTCTGAATGCTCTCACTCAATCCTGCTATGTACGGAATAGTAAGAATCAAACCTTTCTCTTGCTCAGTATTTGTGTGATCTTTAGAAGGTAACTCTTTAGAGCCTGCCCTAATGGTTGCGTTGTCATAACCATTACTTTGAAGTACTTTGTGTAGGTGTTTCTCTTCTTCCTTCAAGTTTTCACTCATATTAGTTACCCTCCTAGCTCTCTGATACAAAGCATCTCACTACTCCTCTCTTTACATGGTTAGGATGATGAGACTTAAAGTGAAGGTATCCATCTGTGTGTGTAGGTTTTCTGTACACAGTGGATGTAAGCATACCATCACTCTCTCTCTTTAATAAGCAATCCAAAAAAGGTAGCTTATTATCTTCCTCTGATTCTATAGTGAATTTTATAGAAGGTCTTACAGAGTTTAAATGGTCCAACAAATGTTTTTCACTTCTTAACTATGCAAAAGGTGTCATCTACATATTATCTCTTCCATAATATAGGTTTGACGGGAGCTGAGTTTAAAGCTCCTTCCTCAAAGAATTCCATGTACAAGTTGGCCACAACTGCGGAAAGGAGATCCCATGGCGGCTGCTCCATCTACTTGTTCATAACAGTTCCCGTTAAGACCTCTAATAAGTCTGTGATGCACTCAGGAGATAGACATATCCTTTCATCTAGACTGTCATCATTCTGGAGCTTATCTCTGATCACAGATACTGCCTCATCCATTGGAACATTGGTGAACAGGGAAGACACATCAAAACTCACCATCATTTCGTCAGATCTCAAGCATACACTATTAACTGTTTGCATGAAACGTGTTGAATTATTTATGTATGATTGTGTCTTACCAAACAATGGAGATATCATTTTAGATATGAACTTTGATAAATTGTAAGACGGTGATCCAATGCAGGAAACTATAGGTCAGAGTGGGATTCCTAACTTGTGTATCTTAGGAAGACCATAAAGAAGAGGTGGTCTACATACAGTGGGTTTTAACCTCGCTGCTGTTTACTTAGATTATCTTGTGGTAGCTTAGATTTTCTTAAAATACCACGAACTCTACTCCTTAAATCATTTGCTTTATCCTCACTAAGAAACTTAGTTACATCTTCAACAGCAGTTACAGTGTCTATAAGGGGGAGTTTTGTAAGAGCTGGTGCAAAATTTAAACCCAGCTTTAGTACATCTTCCTGGCTTTCAGTTAAAGTCTTGTCAGAAGATTAATAACCCATTTCTTATCTTTCTCTTAAGTCTAATAAGCTAATAATAATAATAATAATAATAATAATAATAGTTATAATTTAAAATATTGGCTGTTATAAAGAGAAAACTTTCCTATTTTATAATTATTTCAGCCAAGAATGACTGAATCAATACACTGTATGTTGCAGTATATACATGAACATGTGAAGCTGGGCGGCTAAAAACTATCTGTAACAAAACTAATGACCAATTAGATTGAAATTATGCTTTTTTTTGGTAGACAAGCAAATTTTTATAGTTTTATATTAACAGACAATAACCAAACAATACAAAAAAAAATGGCAAGGCAAAAGATCATACAATTACAAGATAAATATTTGAATAAATTAATAATAAAATCTAACAACCAAACAACGAGTAAATAGCTATGAATAAATAAATTAAATTAACAAAAATAAATGATAATAAAATAAATCATTGAGAAAAGGATAATTATTAAGGTGGTGATTATTACTAGGAAGGCACAGGACAGAGAAATTAAAAACAAAAACAAAAAAAACAACAACAAACTCTGTGTGGTCAAATATTGTCATTCTTTTGGTTCAAGACCAGACATGGAAAAAAAATGTTAGTACAATGATGCTGGCCAGTATAGCTACATAGGGAATTTTTCCTAATATATACTCAGCAAATCAATGAAGTGGAGTGCAATTATGTCTTAATTGCATCATTGTTGTCCTTAATAGCTATTTAGCTGGCACAATTTCCAACAACCAATTTTAAAAGGGACAGGATAAAAAATTAATGAGCAAAACAATAGCTATCAATGTTCATTATAGAAGTTCAAAGTTTCAAAGTTCACGTGGTCCAGCAAGACTCCATGTCACTTTTGGCGCACTGAAATCATTTCAGGGCAAACTCTGCTGTCTGGAGCTGCATCCTTGTAAATCAATCTCTTAGTCACTTCCCTGATGTCTTCTTGAAATAGAAGCGCTAGTGCATCAAACACTGGAATGAAATTGAAGAAGGTTCTGCCCACCATCATGTTAGTGACGAACACAGCCTTGTTAGGAGTTGTCTTGAACAACGACGTGATGTATAAAGTAAAGGCTGGAGTGGTCACAATTATGGAGTTAATAAGAAACAAGCCAGAAACAAACTTCTTCTGGTTCCTCTTCAGCCGATAATACGCTTTAGCTATCTCTTCTAATTTAGATGACCTTCGACAACCGGTTGTACTACCTACCTGTAGGCTTGATTCGGACTTAATGAATACTTTCTTGACCTTTCTAGCTTTACAGAATATAACACAGTAGAAGATTAACGGAAGGAAAACGCCGAGCATCACAATGATAGAAATGCTCCAAGCACCAAGGTGTTTACACCCCAGGGAACACTTGGGGAACAGAGTGCAGGTCCTAAAAGTGGGAATGTAAAGAAAGCAGTCCAGAACCCAACGAGAAGGCAGGAGTATTCTTAACACTGTCAGGGTCCAAGCCAAAGAAAGCAGTAGTATAACAACGTGCATGCCTTTCTTTTCGTACTGTGTTGGCCAAAAGACAGATACGAATCTGTCTACGGTAAGAACGAATGTCATAGCGAATCGGTACATCGCGAACCCGTCGTGAAGCATTCCAGTTATCGAACAGGCTATCCCACCGAAAATCCACCGGTCCGTTACCGTTGAAGTTACGATGGTGGCAGGTATCCACAAATGGTAGGCAATTTCAACCATTATTACTTGCAACGCCAGAGTTAAGTATCTTCTTTTGCGCAGTTTAGTGTACTTCAAAATAATAACCATGAGGTAAATATTTAGTGGGAGACCGATGATTGCAGACAGGGTTGCCATACCGGCCTGCAAGTAGCTCAACACTTCAGGGATGCCAAGAAACGGTGGAAGTACTGGTAAAAGCCCACAGGTGTAGTTAGGTAACAGGGAGCTACCATTTGGTGGAGGAGTCAGGACTATTGGAGCACTGACGTTCATCTTTTGGTCTTCAAAGTGACTAAATTTTTTGCCACTTGACTTGCAGTTGTTTGGTGAGAAAACTGAAATTATTGGCTCCATATCGGGTGTCAAGACTACCGAAACAGCGTACCCATCACTATCGGTAAAAGGTCGTTTATTTTTTTGTCCATAATTGGGGGAGGGGCTCAGATTGCGGAAATGCTGAGCGATGATAAAAGCTGAAGGCTTTCTATTGGCACTCTTTTTGGCTCTTGTGTGCTTACTCCGGGGTGAACAATGCAAGCCACTTGATACCAAACCATGCGCCGCAAAGTGCAACGGAACCGCTTTCGATCTGGGTAGCGTTAAGGATTTACCGTAAGCAAGTTAGAGTGTAACGTAGGATGACATTTTTATTTCTGATTTGGTTAGAATGGGAGAGGCAGGATTTGGTTGGAGCCCATGTAAAGGCATGCTGTGTGGTTCAGCCAGTGGAATTAGCGATGGCTGTGCTGTTTGCGAAGCCTTCCCAGACACTCCAGGAGTATGCTGTGGAAACTTCACTAAACCAATATGGATCTGGGAAAAAAGAAAAATGAAGCTTTCTTCTAATTCAGACAAATTTCCTGACTGGCAGATAGAATACACAGGTGGTACTTCTTGGAGGTATATATTAGCAGCTAGAGGCTGTTTTGGTGCAATGTGACATTTCTTGATAAATTACACATTATGGCCAGAAGAAGAGACAATAATAGCTAGCTATATGAGAGCATAAACTAATGAGCCAATGAGCAATTACCCAAAGTGTCCAAATGCAATCATATGATTTGAATTAAATGGTGGTCAAATGAATAGTCAAATCAGTAAGTGAAAGTAAAATATATCATACAACACAAATTTTGAATTCTTTTTTTCTTCAAAATTTGAGTAGATTATAAAAATAATGTTTGGATTATCTTCATGATAACTTATAAACCTCTTATTGTGATACAGTTGGTTTAAAGCTTGCCTAATTATATCTATCAAGCAAAATTGTGAGGCAACTACTTCTCATGTTTAAAGCCAAGATTTGTTTAAATTTTTTCCTCGCATTATTGTTTAGAATATCAGTATTCTCTTTTGTGGTGGAGGAAAATCTAGAAAAACCAACCCTTCAGTTTGTCGGAGAAGATAATCTCACTTATGTAAGAATTAACAGCATAACTTATAATTCAGTATTAACTTGTCATATTTTTTGGCAGCATTTTCATGTGATTGGACGATGCATTGGCCAGCAGACGCCAGAATGCAGCACAGGACATAGTCATTGAATGATACTCTATGCTGATCAATGTAATGTCACAACAACAATGCACTTTTGGATTACACAACTCATTTGTTATCATGCCTCACGGTGACTCTATATACTATGTGTGATTTTTCTATTTTTTAGTGTGGGAGGGAAGAGGATGAGGGGAAGGGGTACATGGGAGTTTTAATTATTCAGACGTATGGATTAAGCCACACCCATTTTGAACAATATCTTGCAAAACAAGACCGCATGAGAAAGGATGAGGAATCTCGCTGCAATCGTCTGCTGCGTGCTAGTGGCTCTGCTGCAGCCTCTCTGGTGTGCACAATGCATGCCGAAAGAGCTCAAACCTTGCGTAGCACAATGCAACGGAACCTCGTTCGATCTTAGCAATGTTTTTGTCTTTCCGTAAGTGACTGTCCTTTCTCTCATTGCGTACCTACTAGGCTACACTCCTATTACAGGATGACTGTATCTGACTTCACGTGGAGTCCGTGCGATGGGGTGAAGTGCTCTGAAATGAACGATACCAAAGACGACTGCGGCGTATGCCAGGGCACCACGGACTCCTACAACGCCTGTTGCGGAAAGAAGTCCATGCCTGTTTGGATCTGGCAAACAGACCAGATGAAGCTCACTTCTAAGATCAAGTGGGACAAGTTCCCTGATTGGCAGGTCGAGTATACTTATGGAGATACTTGGAGGTAATTCACCCCATGCAGTTTGAAGCCCCTAGTCCCTTTAGCTAATCATTACTACTGCTGGCACAGTGAATTATTCTAGATATTGGAATCAACAGCCACACCTCCAACACACCTGCTAAATGAAATATGGGTAATCCACATTCCTGCTGGCGGTTTATATTATTCAACTTTAAGATTGCCAGAACTTCTATTCCAAAGACTGACCCACTAGGCAACCTCTGAATTGAAAACATAGCTAAATAATGTTTACCCACATCATTGAACTTGTACCCTCCTCCTCAAAAATTTTCACTATGCAAATAACGGAAAAGAAAAAAAAAGAAAAAAAAAAAGAAGAAAAAAAAAAAAGGGTGGTAGTCATATCCAGAGACATGTATCATGAATTTGTACTACGTATCACTTCTTTAACAATCTGACTGTGGTTTTTTTCCTTTATTTCTAGAATGTCGATATTCTCTTTCATTATTGATGACAAGCAAGATGAACCAACCGTTGAGTACGTTGGCGAAGACATACTGACATATGTAAGTACATGCAACATGTAAATTAAAGAATGTTGAAACACTTTTTTAATTGCAGAGTTTTCATGTGATTGGAAAGTGCATTGGCCAGCAAACATTTGAATGTCAAAAATACTACAAAAAAGTTGAAGAAGCCAAGAATCACAGACATTAAATAGAACAACAATGTTTGATATCAAAATACCTATCCTTATTTGTTCTTTTTTCTTCTTATTTTTGCTGCTTTATGCTTTGAGTTCATCTGCTCTAGAATTGATGGTGATGTCATTGATTCTCAGATAAGACACTGGCTGTCTATGACCTACACACACACACACACACACACATTTGTAAGCCTTTACAGGGAGACAAAATGCCCTCTGGCCTCAAAATTGTTATGACTTATGGAGGAGACATTAGTCCCATCTGTTTCATTGGAATCAAATTTTAAAAATGCTGATTTGACCTCCCAATCGAGGTTAATTTTTTTTTATATACCCTACAAATCACCTACTTTCACTAAGTTTCTTACCTTTCTTTTTTTTATAATTCTTTCTCCTCTTCTTTTTGAAAATGATCACTTTAGCTAGTTTGGTGTGCTCAGTGACTGTTGCCGTAATGCGAATCAAGTCTTTACTAAAAATAAACAACAACAACAAAAAGAGGAAACAAAAAAATCATGATAATTACAACAGAAACAAAATATGTACATTTACTACCTTAGAACAGGGCGTCCAATCACAGTGAAATCTTCAGATCCTGCCAATAGTACCTGACCAAGAAGGAAACACACACAACATTTGAATTAATTCTAAACTTACTACTACAAAAAAAAAAAAAACCCCTCATACAGCTTTCATCGCATGAAGTATGTAATACATATATATTACATTGTAAACTTTATCTCAAGAAAACAAACCAATGAAAAAAAGAAAAAAAAGAAAAAAAACAAAAAAAAACAGAACAAAGCAACATATGTACTTGACAGGCTCCATTACACTACTTTTGATACACGTGCCTATATGAGAATATATACTGCACATTGATCAATGTTTGATCACACATGCAAGATATTACATTCTAACTACTTATAAAAGTTACCTTTAGCTAATGTACTACATATATTATAAACTTTCAAATATTCTGGGAGGGGGCGGGGAAGAGATTCCAAGTCCCTCCCCCAACCAGTACAATATTTTTCCGAAAACAAAAAATTATTACCAGCGATAAAAAACCATCAACTTCTGAGAAGATTAGTATTATACACCCAAATCTCAAGGTGCTCGCCACTATCTGCCTCATAATGAATGTTACTTTGGCATCTGTTGAGAGGCTGCACAACAGGCCATCTGAGTTTAGCTTACCACACTTGATGAGAACATCTGCAGATTCTCCTGAGCATTCAGTAAATTGATTTTAACTTATTAAATATCCTAACTCCTACGGGGGGGGGGGGGGGGGGGGGGCAAAATCCCCCTTGACCCCCTGAAATAAACTCTGCATATGTACCGTATGTATATCAAGTTCAGGAAGAAATACTATGTTCGTGACAGATGGAAATGGTCATGCACTAGATTGTACAAAGGATTCATACAACTGGGGTGATTATTCTGTTGAATTCTCCTACACAGTTTATTAAATCAGAATTTTACCATAATATGAATGGTGTCAAGTTAATATTATCAATGGAAATAAAGCAAACAAACATAAACAACAGCAAAAAAAAGTAGATTGCACTAACGTACCTTCTCCAAAAATATTTTCTCTCCTACGTCTGCTTCTATCTGGTTAACGACAATAAGGTCATTCTGAGTTACCTTGAATTGACGACCACCTGGCACACACACATACACACTCAATAACAGAATGGCAAAACTATTGGGAACTAGAAAACAACAACAACAACAACAACTAACAAACAAAAGTCATAATGAAAGAAACTACCTATTTGGGCTGCCAAGGTGTATAATGGGTGTCACACGTACATAGAAGGTGGTTCATAATAAAAGGTGCGAACCCTCAGTGCTACTATACAAGCTAGCTATAACAAAATCAATTCTTGGACCGAAAAAATAATGTATTCTCGGCTGAAATAATTATAATAATAGCAAATTTTCTCAGCCAATATTGTTAATTAAAACTTAACCCAAGTTTAAGTTTTAATTAACAATATTGGCTGTTAGAACAAGAAAAATTTGCTATTATAACAATATATTTGACTACCCCCCTCCTCCCCATTAAGAAATTATTCCTACACCTATGATCTGAAGTATATCAGACACTGTCAATAGACAAATTATTTGTTTTATTTATTTATTGCTCAGCAGTTTGCTAAATCAGTGAAAACTCTTTGCAGGTTTGTGATTTCTATCTATTTAGCTCTGCTAAACTTCCCAGCATAATATCGCGGGCAGCAACAAATCATTTGCTCAAGTAATTACGATGTGACAATAAGTGACACCCTATTGTCACATCGTATTCACATGTGCTACCACTTGGAACTGATAGCTTCGCGTTATCTAAAAAATCAGCCCAAAATTCAAAATAAAGTCTTAAACTGTTGAGCAATTTTATACCTAAATCAACGGTTAATTGTCAGTAATCTCCTAAATCAGAGCGTGACAGACAAACAGGATGACTACTATAACCCTCTCACGCATGCACACTAATTAACTAAAAAATAACTTGTACTGCCTTACCACACACTCGAAGTAACAACAAAACACAAACTCACTTATGTGAACCACAGCAAACAGCTTGGTCTGTTCTATATTCCTCTCCTCCATGTCTGATGTTACCTTCTTCATGACCTCTGTGAAATCAGTCAAAAAATATATACAGCAGTGGGAGAAGGAAACTTAATCAATAGATATCACACACTCACACAACATTCTTTAGGTCATTTCTACACCTCAACTCTCGCGCATTAAGTCACATTATGTACTGAACAGGGCCTAATACCCGTTGCCACATAGGAAATGCATTAAAGTAAACAGGATGACATAAGGTAATATTTTTCCATATTACCTGTGTTCATAGTTATTACGTCGGGTTATCACATGTCCCGCCAGGTTATACAAGTGCTTACTGCCCAAGAAAAAGTTGCTATGATGTTCACACATGAGCAGTACATAATAAATGTATGTATTATTCATTGGATATCACAGAATATCACTCGGTCTGATTGGCCGTATTTATGCTCGTACCTGTGGCACTCGTTTAAATACTAAGCCAATAGACTTGTGATATTTTATATTCTCCAGTATCAAATGAATAATATATATGTATCAAGCTCTCAAGCAAATATTCATATTTCTCACTGAATTACGGTTGCAGCAACAGCAACCATAGTAGCCTCCTCAGCCCTAAAACAGCAAAGGAATACTCATTACTCATGTGCATGCAGACAAGTATATAACATGCCCAGCTGCATTACTGTGGACGGAGAATTATAGCATGAAATGATTGGTCGTTAGGTAAGGAGTCATCTAACCCGGTAAAATTCGTCCCACCAGTCTTACTCTGCAGTTGTCAATTTAAAGGCGCCTTATAAGTCAAAATAATATCAAATTTTGTACTCACACACACAAAAAAAGGCTTTTTGTAGCTTATTATACGTTTAAAATTCTCATTATAACACCATCAATTTCCAACATTAACAATCAATATCCAGCATTTGTAGCATGGCCTTTAGGTTCAGAGCTATGTTTATAGTCGTTACATTTCCCAAAGCCCTCACCTGCATTAGTCGAGGTAAACCTGGCACGGTAAGGCGTCGCATAGCTAGTAACTCTAAAAGAATCATATTTACAATTTAAAAATCTACTACTTCACTATTTTTCCCTCCACTAACCTCGCTAAATGGCCGCTGAGATTTCTCGATGCAGTTTCTGAAAGGCAGCGCCTCACCGGGCCAGCGAGGAGACGTCCCAGTAACTGGACCTCTCGGCTAAAGAAATTCATCGCGTAGCAACGTGAGGTATAGGTCGTCAACACGTGTAGAAGTACAGTGTTGGTACACTCTGTATATTAAATGCACGATTTATTTTACTTTATTTATTGCTCAACAGTGTGCTGAAACCGATGAAACTCTTGCATTTGATATATTAAATATATAATATACAGCTCTTGTTGTGATTCATTTGTTCCATCCGCTTGGCCGGGTGTGTATGGAAGCTAGTAGGCGTGGCGTAACCCACGTGGTAATTTAGTTGCTAGCTCTGCGTGCTTATCCTCTCTCTCCTCGGTCAGCCGACTGTCGTGAGTGTGTGAGAAGGGTACTGTCATGATGGACATACATTTTGAATCAGTTGCCTGTAGAAAAGGTTTGTTCTAGCGTGTGTGAAAGTAGAGGTCTTGTAATTTGAGTCCGAAAGCCTCAAATGATTTCCTCGTGTCATTCTTTTTTTTTTTTAATTATGAATTCGCACACAGACATAAAAAATTGCATGGGGAATATAGTATTTTATCTTGGCTTGTCTGGTACATTACTAGGAATATTTTGGTATCAGTCCTAGTCACCTAATTTTTCACACAATAAAATGATAGCTAGCTGCTTAAAATAATGACCTATTGAAACTCATTGTCTTTTTCTATGTAGGACTGAATGGTTATGTATTGTTGTATAGGGCGATTTACATGGCCTAAAACTGTCCATGGAAAATACTAAATATTGATGATTAGTGTGTAATCACTTATTTATTATTTACGTGAGCTATGTATGTGGTTTCTGATCTACATTGTTTAAAATTATTTCAAGGTATTGTTAGAAACAAACTTGGGAGGGGTCAAAGCCACTCTTTTTTCAAAATTTAATTTAAGAAAGTTTCTCGTTTTCACGCTATTGATGAAATGTTGTGGCAAATGTCACCATGGAGGTCATAATTTTCTGGGAACCAAAGACCATTTTCAGGGGGAACAAAATCCCCCCTAAAAAGACCTAAAAATCCTTGTTAGTCTTATAAATTCTTTCATTTTTTTTTTTTTTTTTTGGGTATAATTGGTTCAGTAGAAGACTTTTCGACCTCGTTAGGTCTATTGTCTTTGTCCTTCTTAAAACTGAAACCACAATGACAGATGAATATACCATTATGGTAACTACATAGTAGATATGTTTCTCTATAATTATATATATAGAACCCTCCTTTCCTTTTAAGAATTCATCCAACTACGTAGGTACAAAGACTTTGACTTGTGAACATCTTCATATTGAACTAGTTATTAGATTTTAATTAGCAGTTAGAACAGGGAAAATTGGTTATTATGTTCTTTATATTTAATTTTTGTTTTGATGAGCATGCATCTCAGTACATTTATTTTGGACTCATTGTTATGATTCATTCTGCATTTAACTTCTAGGACTAATGTTTCAAAAAGAAAATAACATTTGTGTGTGTGCATATACGTGTGAGTATTTGTGTTTATATTATAATATATACATATATTATATAGTACTTGTTACATGAGTCAGAGTGTCATGTACCTAAAAATATCATTGTTTAGGTATCTAGGGTGGAACATATATATATATATGCAGGGTTTCATGGGGGAAGAGTTTAGGAAGGAGGGGCCCACACGTTTGATTGACCACACCCAATTTTAATGAAACCACACCCATTTAATTAAAAATAGTCTCAGGTCTAGAATTAGTGACACCAATCTTGGAAGACTAATGTGTATTGTAATTGAAGGACCTCAATTAACTGAAGTGAACTTTCACCAACTATTAGATATATACAAACAACAAACTCACAGAATACCATTATAAATCATAACCACAGAATACCATTAAGTAGTAAATATTATTAATTTATTTCATGAAATTCTGGGGGGGGGGAATCCCAGGGCGCCCCTACCTCTGTATGAAACCCTGATATATATTATGTACGTGCGGTGTGTATGTGTTGTAATAGATGGAAGCTTTGCATTGGCTAGCTCTGCTCTGACCGGTCGAATATGGGATGGGAACTTATGGGTGTTCAAATCTATAAAAGAATATCAGGAATGCCCCAACTTGTTCCTGACAAACACGCGCACATCGGACGGCATGAGCGACGTGATTTGGTTGGACGACGAGTCCCGCCTCCTCGTGGCGTCGGATAGTGGCAAACTGGAGGTGTGGTCCTGCATTGCCATCGGGGGAGGACTTGAGCAGACCGGCTGCCTGAAGGCGCATGACGATATGGCTCTGTGCCTGGGTCGGCTAGGAGGGGGTGGAGTTGAGGAAGTGGTCAGCGGAGGAGCAGATGGGAGGTGAGAATGTGAAGATATATTTGCAAGGAAGTATATTAATTGCAAACAATTTAGAATCAGGCTAGAATTGTTTTGCTTTTCCATGTAATCCATTATGGTTCTGATTTGAAAACTATAAAGACATTTCAGGATATCACTTCATTAAATCTGCATGTTCTCTCTTTCTCTCTCTTTTTTTTTTTTGCCTGATTTTTTGTTAAATCTGCATGTTCTCTCTTTCTCTCTTTTTTTTTTTTTTGCCTGATTTTTGTTTTACTATTTCCTCATTTTAATCTTAAATACTTCAGTTCAAACTAAATAGTGATCTCATGACTACTGAAAGTCAGTATATATGCATTTTCAATGGGTAAAGTGTCATTACAAGCAAAATCTGCTAATGTGAATTGTGCCATGACTGGAATGTGTGCTTACAAATAAAGTGTAGAAATTTCAGGATATCACATTGAGACTATAATGTCTCTCTCTCTTTTCTCTTTTTTTTGCCTTATTATTTCCTCATCTTAAGAACTTCAGTTCAAACTAATTTAGTGATCTCATGTTACTACTGTAAGTCAGTTGAGCATTTCAATGGGTAAAGTGTCATCACATGAATTATGCTGACTGAAATGTGTGCTTACCATCACTGTTGCTACAGTGGTGAGTACATTTCTTCTGACTAGCCACATAGTCAGAGCGTCGTACAGGATGTTTTGCTGGGGGTGGGAAACACTGCTGTACTTAGCCACACCCATTTTTTACAACCCACACTACTTTGATGCACATGCCTATATGAAAGTGTGTATACCACTTCACACTGGTCAGTGCTTGGTCACGTGCATGATTTATAATCTTAGTACTTGATTTATTGTCTTAGTACTCGTAGCATTCAACTTAAGCTTGTACTAATTAACTTACAAAAATTCATGGGGGAAAAGTATCCCAGGGTGCTCCCTACCTCTGTATGAAACCCTGGGGTAAGGTTTAGTTAGTGCCACAGCAACACTAACGATTGTAGTGTATGGCTGCTACTGCTGCAGTGTACATACATACATACTTACATACGTACATACTAGAGCTGTACTGATTAGACTAGCCTACATTGGATTGGCTTATTGGTCAATTGCTTGTCAGTATCAATGATGTTGTCGTAACCTTACCGATCCAATAAATATGAGGGTGCGTGTCAGGTGCAAAATGGTTGTTCTATTGTTAGTTAATCAAAAGGAAGTGTGTTGTTAGTGTGTTGTGCTAAAAAAACACGTTTTTAGTTAAATAATATTGCTTGACAGTTTTTATCGCCTGATGTTTAATGTGTGTTTGTTATAGAGTAATTCTATGGGACATGACTACCGAGAAACAAATCAGACACTACAAAGGTGAGGTGCCAGACTTCAGTGCAGGAATTTTGGGTGGGGGTGTATACATGAGGGACATCTGCCTTCAGTGTTAGTGGGTGGACCTATAGACTGTGAGAATATGTCGATACATGCTGTAATTTATGAATGGATTAATCAGTAGATCAAAATTGCGTCATGATTCATGTTTAGTTCATCTTAGCAAGTGTTGTATTAGGAGAAGGAAGGCTTTATTTTGAGAGTGGGAAGTGGCAACTTAGCTTGGGGCTGAGAAATCACAGTGCCCCCCCTCCCCCCCCCCCTGTTTCCTTTTGTATCACCTACTGGTAACCAATACATTTTTCTATTTCATGCCCACTGGCTTGCTGCCTGTAAGACCCTGCAGTCTATGCTGCTTTTTTTTCCATTGCGAAATTATGAACTTTATTGGACATTTGACCGGCAGACTTCGCAGAATTTGGTTTTTGGTACTTAATATTTCATGTATTCGTTTTTGGCAATACTTGAGTTTGTTCTACTAATTTCACCAGTTAGTGTTGTGCTCTCCATATTGCTGGATAGTGGATGCCAGTTGCTGATACAGCGTTCACTCATTCTAGTTTGGAGTACACGTATCTTGGGACATCTATCTTCAATCTGCAGTTATACTAAACATCCCATAGTTAGTGTACATTAAAATACTGTGTACGCATGAATCAACCTCTCCTTTTGTAAACGGTTGAAGTTAAGCTGGACCCGTTTGACTGGTTATATTGGCTGTGGGAAATGGTAAATGTGTGCTTAGTTTATAGTTCTTAACTCGCAAACTTGACTGAACCATTTATTTCTCTGATGCTATTCACTAAGTAAATGTTTTGATCAACTTTGAGGGATGCCCTAATCAACAATTTTTTTATTACAAATCTCAATAAGACAACTGGGTTAAATGACAATAATAATAATAATAATAATAATAATAATTTAATAATAATACTAATGATAATAATACCAATAATAATAATTTAATAATAATAATAATTTAATAATAATACTAATGATAATAATACCAATAATAATAATTTAATAATAATAATAATAATAATAATAATAATAATAATAATGATAATAATACTAATAACTAGCAAGTACCCGTCACACAGTTGCACTTGTTACAAAGTAAGAATAAGTTGTCCTCTACTACTTGGTTAGGGTTACATCAGTTTCCCTCTCCTGCACTCTGTTTCCCCCTGTATCTCAGTTTTTCTTATCCCCCTCCTTTCCTTTCTTCAGTTCTTTCTTCTTGAGTCATGGAGTCCCTCCTCCTCTTTTTGTCTATCTCTCCTGCTTCTGAATCTCTCTGTCCTCTAATCATGAATTTGGACTTAGGCTATGCAAGCTGTTGTCTTTTCTTTTGCCTTTTTGTAATCTATGCCATTTCCCCTCACCTATATTCCACCTGCTTCTTAGTTACAAGTAAGAGCCTTATGCTGAATGTGACTACACTTTACCCATTCTGGCAAATTCAATATGTTACTAATGCTCATGAATTATGCATGAATGCACATACCGTCGTCATTCTAATAATGATGTACACACATGTATAAAAACATTACCAAACTTCTCTTTTTTTTTTTTTTTTTTCTTTTTTTTTTGGTAAAGCTCTTTTTTCTTTTTTTTAGTGGATGAAATTTGAAATTTATTCTTCCTGTGTGCTACAGGTCACATGAGCATGGTGCTGGCATTGGGGTGTGACCCTAACTCTGGGTTGTTTGTTTCAACATCTCAGGTAATGGCTAAGCTTGTATACACATACTGTACGTGTAAGTATACAAATTACAGGGTATGTCCATGTATGCATCACATGCTATTGTATATGAACAAATATTGCTCCCTTTGTCATAATGGTATAATTAGTGGACTTTTAGTAACATTGTTATAAGAGGTTGTATTTATATTTTACTTCATCTCTTCCTCTAACCTTTATTTATTGTCGTTTCTCGTTTGCCCTCTCAAAAGAAATAAACAACAAACAAACAACTTTTATTCTGACTCTTTCTCTACCTCTACCAAAACTTTATTTTTTCCTCTTATTGCTTTAATTTTCTTCCTTCTTTTTTTAATTTATTTATTTGTAGGACAATTCAGTGAGGTTGTGGGATACAAGACTGCCTAAACCAGCCAGGAACTTGCAAGGTATTGATTCATTTTCAATAGATACATGATGTAGTAAACCCTTAGGTTGTCATGATGACTGATGACCAGTTGGGTAAAATCATTTGAAATCACCTCCCAATAATTCACTTTTTAACTTTGCTTTGTGCTTTATATAATTTAAAAAATATTATTTCAAAGAGGGGCGAAAATACTTCAAAGAGGGCAAGTGCCCCCCCCCCCCCCCCCGTGCCCCTAAATGAACCCCTGTATTAAATTAATTAGTCTGCAAAGAGAAGAGCTAGAAATTCTGACTCACCGTTGCTAATGACATTAACCGATTAATCGCGGAAGACGCAAATACGCGTCAATTGAGAAAAATCGATAACCGCGGAGGACGCAAAAATGCGTCAAAAATGCGTCTTCGCGTCCATTTAGCCCTACAGCTTTGTGGAGTCAAGGAAGCCACCAATCACAATTGCAGACGATTCTATATTGTTGTAAGTATATTTTAGGCTTATAAAATGCATAGACTGCCCATAAGAAAATGTTGAGTAAATTTTGTCACAACAATAAGACTTCTTTCTGACAAAGTATAAATTGAAAATATATTTCATAATATAATAAAGGTACACAGAATAATTTTTTAGAAACCAATATTACTTTAGCTATAACTGCTCATGAGTAGAAAGCTATCTTGGCTAGTGGAACACTTGGCACTTCAGCATCGTAGTGATGAAGACAATATTCTTGACCTGGCACAGCATGGCAGTGGCAAGGATGGCAGTAGGATGGCAGTAACTCTGGTGGTAGTGACGAGGAGTTTGATGACAGCAAGAATGACTTCAGTACTGATGGGTGTAGTGACTGCAGTAGTTACTAGATGGTCAAGGACTCTGGATGGTCAAGGACTCTGACGAGAGAACGGAATTGATGATTCTGAAAAGTGGCGATTTCTACAGGAATTTTAACCACATTCTTTATAACAATAAGTAAAAATAAATATTGTTATACAACAGGTGGACTGCAGGGAGCCCTCTGACATCATATACTTCTGTTATGCTATGACCAGTTGCACTTGATAGTAAGATCACCAACTATTCTGTCAACAATGCAGCCTACCAGCACATCAAAAGTAAAGACACCTTGGAGTATCAAACTGAATACACTCAAATATTCTATCATTTATTTGTGATGTACCTGTTTTCATGCACAAAAGCCATAAAAAGCTTCTCTGTTCACAAAATTTGTAACAGATTGCTAAGTTCAAAATAAAACACACCCTCAGTAAATATCAACAAATTCTTCCTGAATGTAAGACAGATGCGTGCAAAAATACTTTCTCTTACCTCTATGATCAAGTAGCAAACTGCTTCAGCCATGAAACCATACTTCCAACCTTACTAGTGTGCTTACTAAGAGCCTCAGTGTGATGCCATAAAAGTTTTTGCCAAACGGTGCGAGTACTTTGTTATTTTTCAGTCGGGAACAGCTCCTTAGCGTCGAATTTATGCTTTCCCAATAGCCTAGAGCGTACTCTATCGTTCGATAATACTGTCCCCGAGGCAATCTTCAAACGTTCGTCTTCTTTCTCCCGCTTAGTGTCACCCTCCCACCAAGCTATCAATCCTCTGTGTCTCGCGTGCGCCCGTGACCGCGTTACGTAAGGCGCAATTAAAATTTTTGTTCGCATGTAATCGGTTAACTGAAGCCCAATTTCCAATGATCTCGGAGTTGCTACAGGGTTCAGGCAGAGTGCACAGCTTATTCACATTCTTAGCTTCAGAACACTGTGCTATTAAAAAAATTTAGGGCCAACAAATGCTCACATTCCGGTAGCCAAATTATTTTTTTTAAAGAAAGTAAAAAACAACAACAAAATAATGGTCCACTCGTTTCAAAATTTTATTGCAGGAATTCTTATGTCCAAGCAGCTTATAAACTAAAAATAGGAATGTATAGGAATGTAATTTTAGATAATCAATATTTTTTAATAATGGAGAATCATGAGCGTTCTAGGTACAGAGAATATTTATTGTTTGCTCGGTTGACTTCATTTGCCATTCTATTTCATGACTAGAAATTTTTTTCTCTAATTATCCGGGGAAATTTTAAAGATTTTTTTCTTTTAGTTTTTAGAATGTGATATTTTTTTCTCTCTCTTTTCAATGGCTATGAGGTTCTTTAATATTCACATGTGTATTTTGTGTAATTTTGAGTTTGTGGTTTTTCTGCAGCTTGCAAGGATGGAATCTATTCTAGCCTGGCTTGGAGCTCAGAATCTTTGGCATTAGGTACGGAGTAGTTGTTTTAGGAAACTTTGTACTATGATCTCTCACCTGTCCCTTGTCTCTCTTTCTTCCTGCACTCTTCCAATCATTCATATTCAGTGGTGGGATTTAGATATTTTCTAGTTTAAAGTATTAATCACGTTTGACTCCATCTGGTGTGATAGCAAATGCAACAATAGAGAAATGTATATTATCGGAAACCGAGAACCAATTAATGTCACATAACTATAGTAGCTCAGACACGTGGTCGACACCCACAAATGTCACATTTGCTTAGACACGTGGTCGACACCCACAAGAGTATACTGGGCGAATCTGAGGAGTGCAAAGTTTAGTTGTTGAAGAGAACAAAAGCAATGCCATTCCCTCAGCTATATTCAATATATGCTATAACTAACTACATGTTGTTTATCGTATATACGTATGAGACTGCTAATACGATATAATGGCTAAAGTTGAAACAGCACTTCCTGCTAGCTCTGTGAAGTTTTTATAATGATCTTTTTTTGACTGTTTTGATAAGAGTTTTGAATAGTGCATGTAAGCACGGCTCTTACTTTCAAAGGTTATCAATTTATATGGCAGCAACACAACTTGGACAGAGTATAGTTATAGTTGTGTGTTTCTGGTGGATTAGAACTCTGCATCAAATGTATTGTGAGAGCTGTAGGTGCCGCTATTGACATGTCACAATTGCCAAAACAACAAGTGCAAAGATTTTAATAATAAAAAATTTTTCTCGTTCTAGCAACCAATATTGTTACTTAAAACTTAACCCGACGTTTTGACTTCTTGCCAAAGTCCTCTTCAGGGGTCAACTGAATCATTGCAAAGATTTTGTTGATATAGTTGGTTTATGTATATCATTGTGTGTCTGTGTGTGTGTATGTGTACATACATACATAGGTAATGAGCGGGGCAGTGTTCAGGTGTTCGATCCCAGGAGTGACCACTGCCAGGTCGCCAGTTATCATCATCACGCTGCTGCTATCACTAGACTAGCCTTCAATCCACTGCAGTAAGTTTAGACTACTATGGCACAATATGTTTATGCGTGCGTGCGTGCTTGCACTTAGACCAGATGTGGGGCGAAGTACTTTGAAAATATTTGGGTACTTTACGAGTACTTGTAAATTTGTAATGAGTGGGTATGAGTATGAATACCTCAAGTCTGCAATGGGTACTTGAATAAGTGCGAGTACATTGGTCTTGTACTTAAGTACCAACTGAAGTACATGTGATTTAGTTTTTGAAACTGAGCTAAACACAGTGTGCATTTCATTGGCCTTTAGAAGTGATGTCTTGGGATAATACTTTCAGAAAGTCAATTAATTGATTCTGTTTGTCGAATCAGGTAAGGAATTAGTTTCCACGTGTCACTGTGTGTCTTACAAATGGAGGCCAACACCTGATATCCTAATGAAGCTGGTGAGAAGCTGATGACATTATTAGGACCGGTAGCAGCATGTGACTGCTTTCTAAATGAAGTTTTCAATTTTATCTGACCATTCTGACCATGAGGAGTTTATTACGCTAACGGTGTAAAAATTAGGTCATGTACATTACAAATGAAATATATCTATTGTTGAAATTCCCCACACCCCCCCACCCCCCTCCATTCCTATTCACATTCCTGGTATGGAGATAATTTTATTTATTGGGACTAAAGTATGAAATTTTTTTGATGCTTACTATTCCTGACTTAGTTTAATTGTGGTGAGTTGTTTAATTTATTATGATTGTTATTGGACAGACCTAATGTATTGGCTTCAGCATCAGATGACTCTCAAGTCCTAGTTCAGTCGCTTTCTTCAAATGAAACCATGTGAGTCTGTGAGGGATAGATGTGTCACTGGTTTGGAATCATTATCAGCTTAATTAGTTTTTTATAATGAGGTTAGCTGGCATTACAATACCAATAACTCTCATGTTATGCTTATGTTAGATTCGTTTATTAGCTAGTAACTTCAATCGTTTTTTGTTTTTTTGTTTTCCTTCCTCTTCTTACTCCTCTTTCTCACTCTCTTTCTCTCTCCAGGTACAGACATTCTGGGCATACAGACTATGTTCGTGGAATCGCATGGGATGTTTCCGGTAGTGAAAGTGGGTGTGGCTTACTCACTTGTGGGTGGGATGGGAAACTATTGAGGCACGAAGTACCGGAGTTGATGTCCAAGTAAAATCTAATTGGTAAGGGATTGTGTGGTAATAATGCTGGACTATAGTGTGTGTGGGAGGGGGGGTGTTGGTGTAGTAGTTGTGCCTTTGGCTCAGAGCCTTTAGATCATGAGTTCAAGCCCTACTCTGACAACTTTCCATCTGGTTGTTTTTCCCTGCCCTCCCACCAGTCCACCCAGCTGTGATTGGGTACCTGGTGCTAATCCTGCCCAACGACCCCCCGGCCCACCCGCCCCTCCTTCGTGTGGCTACCCCCCTAATTACCCTTTCCTACACACTCACCTTTGGTCTTCCTAGATACTCCTTCCTAGTCCGCAGCAACATGTGCCGAGTAGTTTGGCATGGGTGGCCGGAAGAAACCCCGCCCCCAACCAGCATGTGCTAATTGGGGCTAATTTACGGGGCAGGGCAAGCCCCTTTAATCCCGCCAAGGGAGGCACGACCGCTGCCCCATCAATGATGGAAGGGCCTAGCACCCCCCCAGAACCAGCTGACCAGCCACCATGAAAGATTAAATAGCAATTAGGAATATTAACACAATGCAACACGACTTAACACGATGAACAGGACAACAACATGGAGTTGACACACACCAACAGTGAATATATCGCACGCACACATACACATGCTAACACAACATGACGGAGTGGTTAGCCAGCTGCTGTCTCGGGATTTTGACGTACTCCAGGTATGCCAGGCTCTTCCACCGACCGAGGGTCTTGATGATGGAGTCCTCCGACCCCCTGGCAGCGGCGGTTGTAGCAGCTCCAATGCAGAAGCTGTGGCTGGCGTAGCGATCGGCTTGGACGCCAGCTTTAATTAATGCCCCCCGCACGGCCTGCACAAATCTTTGCCGAGTTAGGGGTTTACTATCCTGGAATCTAAATAGGGACCCGGATTGCTTGCCACGCACCAGCAAATACGCCAGCATGGCGGATACTGGGCACAGCTCCGACAGCTCTTTGCCAATAAACAGGGTGACCCCCTTCCTGAAAGGGTCAGTCTTGGAAGCCTTGAGATGGACACTGAGGAGACCCGGGCTAGCAGAGGTCACCCCAGGACAGATGGGTGGAGTGATCATACCCAGTGTCCCCCGGAACGGTGAATTCCCCAGCCCGAAGGAAGCCGAAAAAGGCCAGGCAGCATGCCGCCCACAACATGACGGTGTCAGGATCACTCGCCTGACACTCCCAGACTGCCTTAATTTGTTGCAGCAGCAGTGGGGTGATTGGAAGGCGCTCTCGACTGCCACCCCCCTCTTCACCCTATGACCTCTTCACACCTCTCAACACATAGTGAAGACGTGGTAGGCATGGCAGAAAAGGGTCCTCGAGCCCCTCTTCGATGTGGAGGTGTCTGATCCCAGCCATGTAGGACTTAATAGTCCTGTGTCTAAGTCCCTCACTGGCCATCTTAGCAACAAACTTGCATGGGACATCTTCACTGGCCAGCACAGCAAGCAAATCAGCTGAGCCACAAAAGCCCAAGAATCGTTTCTGACCACTGGAATAAACCCTGTGAGTTGACTGGGCGAGACCCTTCACAAAGAATGCCCGAACAAGGCTATCCAGTCCACCCTCGTCCAGTCCGGGGTTCCGAACACCAGACACTGCAGCAGGTTGTCTGGTAGAGATGCGCCTTCCTTGTCCGCCCGTGGTACAAGTCTCTGAAAAGAAGGGAGGTCATCACGTGATAACGCATCTGCTGCCCCATTCTGGGACCCTGGAACGTGCCTGCACACTAATGACACACTCCACCTAGCTAGGAAAAAGGACAAGCACCTCATCAAGTGCATGGCCCTGTCCATCTTGCTCCTGCCGGAGTTCACGATGGCCACCACCACAGCGTTATCGCAGAAACAGGACACTGTGAGGCCCTTCCACTCATTGCGCCATATCGCGACACCAAGTACTATGGGCAACAGCTCCTTCACTGTGATGTGTAAGTCACTCCAACACTCGGGGAACCGCAGCTGGAACCACTTCCCCCCGGAAGTGAAGGCACCACAGCCCCAAGAGCCAGAGGCATAAGAGGTCAATGCCACCTGGGGTGGCCCTCGGCATAGGGTTGTCATCGGGCACGAGCCGTTCCAGATCGGCAAACAGCAGCCCCACCATCTGAGGTCTGAACGAAAACCTGCATTGAGCCGTACCCGATGGTGGAGCTCTCTGACACACTTGGATAGCTCGATCATACGGCACAAAAATGACCTCCCAGGTCTGATAGCACAGCATGCGTGCTGCAGCTGGCCGATAATGGACAGTAGCTCTCTCTTAGAGCAGGATTTCATGCCTTCCCACTGCCGGATCTCACGACGCAGTCGCTCCAGTTTAGTAGGGGGCAGCCGCACGATCATGGACAGTGTGTCCAACTCGAGCCCCAGAAAGGTGAGGGTTGTACTAGGACCCTCAGTCTTCCGAGAGGCCACTGGCACCCCCAACATGGCGCAGCGAGCCAAGGCCAACTGTAGGGCCCTCTCACCCTGTCTTGAATCCACCTCATCATGGTTCACCAGGATCCACAGTAGTGCATCTGCCACGGCATTGTACAGCTTTGGAGCTGATCTGAGGCCAAAGGATCACCAAGCACTCCTCCCACAGCTCTGGCACCATGGGGCACTGAATATGGCTCCAACCATCCACTGCTGGGAGGGGACTAGATGTCATTCTGCTAGCCAGCATCAACAGATCCGCTGTGTGTAGGAGTACGAACACGATGGTACCCCTAAACGGCAAAAGACAATAACAGGGGGTGGGGGAAAGACCACACAGTCTTTGCATACCCTACTAAAGAGCAGGCCCAGCCGTCCATCGTGAACAGTGAATAATGCCTTGGAACGCCCTCAGGACAAACATATCCTCGCATACTGACACGGCCAGCATGCGAGGACCTTCATACCCTACCCATTGCCCCCCGAAATACCCAGCTTAGCTACCCACCCCTTACCTCCACCAGCCGACTAGTTATGCCCTCCATAAAGCCCCGCCTGTCCAAACCCTACCCCGCTAGCATTAACAATGGTCAAAACATTTGTGAATCATCAAAGCATAGAATGCTGAGCCTGAAACAAAAAAGAATAAATGAATAACGGCACAACAATACAATCAAAAACACAAACAACAGTCACAGCTGCGACAGTTCGACCGAAGAGGCCCCAGACGCTGGGCACTTTATGGGGGCTAGACGTCTTTCCCTTCCCTTCTTCCATGGGAGGGCATGCCGCTTTTCTGTGCTCACCACCACAACGGGAGCAGATGTGCTGGAAGCGGCACGGGATAACGGCGCATGGTCTGCCGTCATTCCAGGCGAAGCACTGCTACCACACGCCTTCTCTTCGGCCGAGGTGTGGGTCCGCTGTCAGAAGGCCCCTGGACAGACCTAAGAGCTCTCCCCCGGACCCAGAAGACAAGAGGCATCTCGTGTACTGCGCCTGGTCTAGGCGCCCGAACTCGGCCTTCTCCAGGGATGGAACCTGTTGGCGGAAGCGTGAATCATACGCCCGCCACCAGTCACCCTTGTCGCCCCCCGACAGGACTATGGCCAGGTACGCCCACAGATCCACGGCCTTACTGTGGTGAGCACGAACAACGATTCCGGCGTAATGGCAAAATACCCTCGCCCATCCCAGCAGGTCTGCCACTGGGCGAAGTTTGTGCGCCGGCAATGGTTTGCTGTCCTCGCCGTCCAGAGAGCGCCGAAGTTCCACCTCCAGGTTCTCCTCCGACAACTCAGCCATGTCGACGAAGTCCCCCTTTAGGATACGGCGGACTATCCTAGCTGGGACCACAGGTAGGGTCTCGCCCAGCTGAAACTTCCCTGCGGGAGACTAAGAGGGTGCCGTAATGGCTTTCCTAGGTTCTGAACCCGCTCCTCCTGGTGATCCCAGGTTCTCTGCCATTGTGGGCAGGCTGAGGTCCCTCACACGACCCGCATCAAACTCCCCAAGCCTTGGTCCTAAAGATGCGGTACACACCACATATTCAATTAGAAGCACTAACTGCTGCCAATCGACAGCTAAAGTGATACCACTACCTCATGCCCCCTGCACGAGATAAGGGACATCCCGCTTATCTGTTACCACGGGATATGGCAATGAGATAGCCGAGCACACGTGGCACACAAGGGTCACACCACTTGCTCGCCTATACTGGATTTAGTGTAACCCCGACAACATCACTTCACCCCAGGCACAAGTGATTCAATAAGCATACCAACTCTCTTTACATTCGGCAATGGCAAGAGACGCGCTACACTTTACCAACCACTGCTAGGTACAGCAAATCTGGTAGGAGTCTCGCTACCCACCCAACTGCCGCCAGGTGCTGACCCACAGCCTGCATATCTGGTAGGAGTCATACAACCTGCCAGCCACACAACCTACCAGCCACATCCAAGTGTGACATATCAAGAGGTCACACTACTCACCAGCTGCTGCTAGGCACTAGATCTCACACGTACCAGGCAAGAGTCACTCTACTTGCCAGGCAGCCCCTGCTAAAAGGCTACCCACTACCACTACTTTAAGAAGAAGGGTTGCATACTTAGCCCTACCCCATCACTCTGTATTACTGCTGCTCTCCTCGCTATTACAATTAGCATTTGACGCCATTACCGAAAGGTGGCTAGCTAGCAATCGACTATCAGGAATCAAGTTGGTGAAATAGACTATCGGGCTCTATGGCGTCAAGTGCTCCATGTGAACTAACTGATCGCTATTCTCCCGCTTTTACTTCCACGTGATGCCTGGGCCCACAGATCCAGCATATCTTTACCAATGTGCAGGAATTCCCGCCTGGATTAACCCCACCTAACCTGCGGCTCAATGGCCAATTACTAGGGTGCAAATTCAAGGCCTTTTCTCATGAAACAACAATGGTCCAGGTATGTTGTGTGAGGAAAGGTCTGTTTGTCTGCGAGTTCCTAGCCCGGCTCTAGGAGCTTTGCTTGCATGGCTCTTAGTGACAACTTAATGCACATGCATCCTAGCTCTGCCAGGTACACGTAACCGTTGGTTACATATCCAGGCTTTACACAAGTAATATTCTAAGTATCTTTTTAATTTTCTTTAGAACAGTAGGGAAAACGACATTACAAGATGCAATGCACTAGAAGTAGAAGACAACAACAGTTTGTTTATAGTTAATTATTTACATTTTTTTCAAAATTTTTTTTGTTCAAGTTGTATATGTTGTTTTTCCGTTTTTAGAATAGCAGTTTCACCATTGTAACCGTCCAAGAAGAACCAGGCAGTTAAAAACTCAGTATTTGTAATTTGTTATGCATTTTGTTCCCTTCAGTTTATTGTATCTTATGTTCTGGCTTCACTTATTTATCAGAAACACTTTCATGCTAAGTTCAATCATAATTTTATATAATTAATATTTTGATATGATATGACAGCCAGATATCAAACTATTTTAATTCAAATAGGATACCAGTAGTTACTTTGCAATGTCCTTCCTTGAATAGGTGTTAGTTATTGGAAGGATTTCGCAAGTCTGTAGGTCTTTTGATATAGTACTGTAAACTGGATTGGAAACTTGTAATACTATCTTTGTTTACTGAACCGTTATCTTTAGCGGGTTAAAAATTAATTTACTAAAGAGATTGCTAGTCTCTCAAAAATAAGAGGCTCCAGTGGTTTCGGTTAGTGATAAAGAACGAACAAACTAGGTAATATTTGGGAATACACGGAGGAGTATGAGTATATGTTTCATTCTATTAGATATGTCTTGTGTTTTGCTCTCTGAAATGCTTTTGGACAAAGGATTAGTCTGGCATAGCCAGACCCTTTACCTAACTGCTACGCTGGGAAATTCAGGTATAAAGGAGGTGGGGCACTCAGCTTCCACATTCCTCCAGAACAAATTTGGTAAGGCCACTTCCCCTGACCCTCCGCGAGCACGCTACGTGGAGCCATACTAACAAAAGATTTGGTCTATCATCAGATAAAGCACACAAAGCTCCGACGCCCCTGCGAGTGCAGGTAGGTTGCCCGGGGCCTAGGGGTAATGATTGGCGAGCGAGCGAAGCGAGCGAGACAGTATTAGGGGTAGATAATTCAAAATCGGGTATATGTTATATGTATGGATGGTACGTATGCCCTTTTCTGGTCATTTCTCTCTATGTCACTCTGCCAGAAGTGGTCATTTTCTCTGTATGTCACTCTGCCAGAAGTGGTCATTTTCTCTTTTCTTAGTGGTGTGCTTGAGCACAAATGGCGAGCGAGCTTTAAACTACACTGTTGTTACTCAAACTACTAAAATAAAGTTGAGTTGCTAAATTACGCATATACGGTAAAGGGGTTTCAATGCCATAGTAACCACTCCCCTTAACTGTTTGAATTGAAAAAGAAGCAACAAAATCAAGTCACGTTATTTAAACTTTTCTTTGTGATATTCTTAATAGTACACAGGGCAAAAACTTAAATTTCCTGTAGTCACATGTTTAAGACATTTCATGCTTTCACTACCTTTCTTGTGCATGATAGGGCTAAATGCCCTGCACCATAGGACATTTAGCCCTATCCACTACAGGAAAGGTGGTGAATGCATGAAATGTCTTAAATACATTACTACAGGAAATTCAAGTTTTCGCCCTGTGGTAGTTGTAACGCACAATACTTTCACACAACTGAACATACCTACGCAAGACTTACCTTCGTGGTTCGTCTAGTGGACAATGAATTGTCAAGTAAATGCTGTTGAGTAGTGCTTATAACTGTGACAAATAGTGTATTAACTTACCACCGCCACTAACTCCAATAGAAATGGAGCTCCCAGCACCAGCAAAACAATTCAAAGCGGTAAACAATTCAATTTCTAAGGTGATACGGGTAATGGTCGCTAAACCGGAGGATTCTGTTTAGTGAAGTTTGGGACGGGGTCGAACGCGGAGCGAACACAAAAATACGGAGGGTCAAAGTACAAAATGACATACATACGTCCAAACATATATATAAACTAGTGGTGTGCTTGAGCACAAATGGCGAGCGAGCCTGATAGTTAGGTAACATAAAATGTTACTATGTTTTAGCTTACTTCATGCAAACACTATAGTTATGACATTTGATTTCAGCAAACAAATACAAAATCACTCTCTTACCTTATTAATGATAACTTTTGTAGTATCAAACATCAACATTCTGGTAATCTCAATCACCAGTAACTCTTGAACAAGCTCTCAGCTACGATAAAAAATAAACCAGTGTTATTATTTGTAATTTTAGCCAACAATTATGGAATTACTACTTACATCATTCTTGAGTATTGATAACTTCTGTAGTATCAAATTGAAGTTACTTTGACCATCTGAATTACCTTAATTCTCGACAACAAGCTCTCACCTACAAAAACAAAAGACAATCAATTTTAGCACACAAATACAAAATTACTTTCTTACCTCATTTTCATGAGCAGTGGTAACTTTTGTAGTACAAAATTTGAGCCAATCTGACTATTTGAATTTACCAGTCACTGTTGACTAGCTCTTAGCTACAAAAATGAAAGGCCAGAGTTAATTTTGCATATTTAGCTAACAAATATGGAATTACATACTTATCTCAGCTTCCCTCGAGAAGTAGTAGCTTCCATAACATTAATACTACAGCATTCTGACTACCAACGGCTCTTGACAACCAACAACCGGCACTCCGTATCCCCCCATAAAACGGCGAAGTTTTGAAATCAAATCTGGAAAAGGGTCTTCAATGCCATAGTAACCTGTCGAATCAACTTTTTGTGTCTTGAAAACAAGCGTTTTAGCAGGAATTTTCTCATACTTTGGAGCTTAAGTATAAAGTAAGGTTTGCTTAATGCTGTAGTTTCAAAATAAACTGGAGTCAAGCCTAAATAGCCGTGTTTTTAGGAGAAAAAAGTTCCCCGCGCGCGCGTTTAAAGAGCATACGTACCATCCATACATACATACATAATTGGCGAGCGAGCGTAGCGAGCGAGACACTTACAGGGGTAACATAATTGAAAATCGGGGATGTTTGTTTGTTTATATATATGTTTGGACGTACGTAAGGCATTTTTGTACTTTGACCCTCGCGTTTTTGTGTTAGTTCGGTGGTCGACCCCGTCCCAAACTTCACTAAACAGAATCCTCTGTTTATCGATCAGTACCCGTTTCACCTTGAATTGTTAACCGTTTTGAATTCTTTTACGGGTGCAGTTAAAACGTGAAAACTAACGGGACTTCCATTTCTATTCGAGTTAGTGGCGGTGGTAAGTCAATGCGCTCTTTGTCATGGTTATAAGCCGTACGCAACAGTATTTACTTGAAAATGCATTGTCCTCTAGACTAACCGCGAAGGTAAGTCTCGTGTAGTTGTATGCCTAGTTGTGTCAAAGCTCTGTGCTTTACAGCCACTACTTAGCTAAAGAATATCATAAAGAAAACGTTTAAATAACGTGTACTGTTTTGTTGTTGTTTTTCCCCTACATTTCAAACAGTTACAGAGAGTTGTTACTATGGCACTGAAATCCCTTTACCGTGTATGCGAAATTAAAAAATTGGACCTTATTTTCAGTTTCTTCAGTGTTAGAATTCAAAATCATTCATATAAAAATAGTATAGTCTTTAGGCTCGCTCCCCATTTGTGCTCAAGCACATCACTAGTTTATTTATTGGCGAGCGAGCGTAGCCAGCGAGACACTTACAGGGGTAACACAATCGAAAATCGGGGATGTTTGTTTATTTATTGGCGAGCGAGCGAAGCGAGCGAGACACTATCAGGGGTAACTCAATCGAGATTTCGCTATATTTATTGGCGAGCGAGCGAAGCGAGCCAGACACTATCAGGGGTAACTCAATCGAGATTTCGCTATATTTATTTATTTATTTATCTGTTTATGGGGTACGTGAGACCTCTGTTTTCGCCCGCGCTTCTAATTACGTAAGTTAGGTAAAGCGTTCACAGTTCCAGTATTTTTCAATTAACGAGCTCTGAGAATCCTTAGTGGCGGTGGTAAGTCAATGCGCTCTTTGTCATGGCTATAAGCCGTGGCAACAGTATTTACTTGAAAATACATTGTCCACTAGACTACTGCGAAGGTAAGTCAGTGTAGGTGCATGTCCAGTTGTGAGCATTGTGTGTTACAACCACTAGCTACTTAGCTAAAGAATATCACAAAGAAAACTTTTAAATAACGTGTATTGTTTTGTTGTTGTTGTTTTCCTTCCAAGCAGTTGCAGAGAGTTGTTACTATGGCACTGAAATCCCTTTACCCTGTATGCTAAATTAAAAAACTGGACCTTATTTTCAGTAGCTTCAGTGTTAGAAGTCAAAATCATTCATATAAAAATAGTAATAGTCTTTAGGCTCGCTCGCCATTTGTGCTCAAGCACACACTAGTTTATTTATTTATCTGTTTATGGGGTACGTGAGACCTCTGTTTTCGCCTGCGCTTCTAATTACGTAAGTTAGGTAAAGCGTTCACAGTTCCAGTATTTTTCAATCAACGAGCGCGGAGAATCCTGCTGCAGACGCAACTTCAACCAAAAAGTTTACAGCTACTCTCTTCTTGAAATAATTGTGAAGTCTTTGTCAAGCTGCGCTTCTTTGCCACTGCTTTCGAAGTTTATTCAGGTAATTCTGTTAGTTTAGTCTGGGATCAGAGACTTTAGATTCTCTGATGCTAACTGAGAATGGAAAGGGTTACACTGTGCACTACAGTTAGATGTAATTTCTGTCCTATTTTTCTGTAAAAAGAGTCTGCTCGCTCGCCATGCATTTGCGCTATTCGAGCGCACCACTAGTTTATTTGTATATATGTATGGATGTACGTAAGGCATTTTTGTACTTTGACCCTCGCGTTTTTGTGTTAGTTCGGTTGTCGACTCCGTCCCAAACTTCACTAAACAGAATCCTCTGATTTATCGATCAGTACCCGTATCACCCTAGAAATTGAATTGTTTCCGTTTTGAATTCTTTTGCGGGTGCAGTTATAACTTGAAAACTTAAGGGACTTCCATTTCTATTCGAGTCAGTGGCGGTGGTAAGTCAATGCGCTCTTTGTCATGGTTATAAGCATTTACTTGAAAATACATTGTCCACTAGACTACTGGGAAGGTAAGTCTGTGTAGGTGCATGTCCAGTTGTGTCAAAGCATTGTGTGTTACAACCACTACTTAGCTAAAGAATATCACAAAGAAAACTTTTAAATAAAGTTTATTGTTTTGTTGTTGTTTTTTCCCTTCAATTCAAGCAGTTGCAGAGAGTTGTTACTATGGCACTGAAATTCCTTTACCGTGTATGCCAAATTTAAAAACTGGACCTTATTTTCAGTAGCTTCAGTGTTAGAAGTCAAAATCATTCATATAAAAATAGTATAGTCTTTAGGCTCGCTCGCCATTTGTGCTCAAGCACACCACTAGTTTATCTGTTTATGGGGTACGTGAGACTTCTGTTTTCGCCCGCGCCTCTAATTACGTAAGTTAGGTAAAGCGTTCACAGTTCCAGTATTTTCAATTAACGAGCGCGGAGAATCATCCTGCTGCACTGCCTTACGCAACTTTGTTTCAACCAAAAAGTTTACAGCTACTCTCTTCTTGAAACAATTGTGAAGTCTTTGTCAAGCTGCGCTTCTTTGCCACTGCTTTCGAAGTTTATTCAGGTAATTCTGTTAGTTTAGTCTGGGATCACAGAGACTTTAGATTCTCTGATGCTAACTGAGAATGGAAAGGGTTACACTGTGCACTACAGTTAGATGTTGTTTTTTCCTTCCAAGCAGTTGCAGAGAGTTGTTACTATGGCACTGAAATCCCTTTACCCTGTATGCTAAATTTAAAAACTGGACCTTATTTTCAGTAGCTTCAGTGTTAGAAGTCAAATATAAAAATAGTATAGTCTTTAGGCTCACTCGCCATTTGTGCTCAAGCACATCACTAGTTATATACTAGTGGTGTGCTTGAGCACAAATGGCGAGCGAGCCTGATAGTTAGGTAACATAAAACTAAGTATTGTTACTATGTTTTAGCTTAGTTCAGGCAAAAACTATAATAGCCGTTATGACTTTATTTCAGTAAACAAATACAAAATCACTCTTTTACCTGATTAATGGTAACTTTTGTAGTATCAAACATCTGCCATTCTGATAATCTCAATTACCAGTAACTCTTGAACAAGCTCTCAGCTACGATAAAAAAATAAACCAGTGTTATTATTTGTAATTTTAGCTCCGTATCCCCCCTAAAACGGCGAAGTTTTGAAATTAAGTCTGGAAAAGGGTCTTCAATGCCATAGTAACCGGTCGAATCAACTTTTTGTTTCTTGAAAAGCAAGCGTTTTCGCAGAAATTTTCTCACACTTTGGAGCTTTAAGTATAAAGTAAGGCTTGCTTAATGCTGTATTTTCAGAATAAACTGGGGTCAAGCCTAAAAAGCCGTGTTTTTTGGAGAACAAAAGTTCCCCGCTCGCGCGTTTAATTACATACGTACGTCCAAACATATATACAAATAAATAAATAAACAAACATCCCCGATTTTCAATTGTGTTACCCCTGTAAGTGTCTCGCTCGCTACGCTCGCTCGCCGATAACATATACCCGATTTTGCATTATCCACCCCTAATACTGTCTCGCTCGCTTCGCTCGCTCGCCAATAAATAAACTAGTGATGTGCTTGAGCACAAATGGCGAGCGAGCCTAAAGACTATACTATTTTTATATGAATGATTTTGACTTCTAACACTGAAGCTACTGAAAAGGTCCAGTTTTTAAATTTAACATACAGGGTAAAGGGATTTCAGTGCCATAGTAACAACTCTCTGCAACTGCTTGAATTGAAGGAAAACAACAACAACAAAACAATACACGTTATTTAAACGTTTTCTTTATGATATTCTTTAGCTAAGTAGTGGTTGTAACACACAATGCTTTGACACAACTGGACATGCACCTACACAGACTTACCTTCGGGGTAGTCTAGTGGACAATGTATTTTCAAGTAAATACTGTTGCGCATGGCTTATAACTATGACAAAGAGCGCATTGGCTTACCACCGCCACTAACTCGAATAGAAATGGAAGTCCCTTAAAAGTTTTCAAGTTTTAACTGCACCCGCAAAAGAATTCAAAACGGTAAACAATTCAATTTCTAGGGTGATACGGGTACTGATCGCTAAACCAGAAGATTCTGTTTAGTGCAATTTGGGACGGGGTCGACCACTGAACTAACACAAAAACGCGAGGGTCAAAGTACAAAAATGCCTTACGTACGTCCAAACATATATATAAACAAACAAACATCCCCGATTTTCAATTGTGTTACCCCTATAAGTGTCTCGCTCGCTACGCTCGCTCGCCGATAATTCAAAATCGGGTATATGTTATATGTATGGATGGTACGTATGCCCTTTAAACGCGCGCGTGGGGAACTCTTTTCTCCCAAAAAACACGGCATTTTAGGCTTGACCTCAGTTTATTCTGAAGCTACAGCATTAAGCAAGCCTTACTTTAAACTTAAGCTCCAAAGTGTGAGAAAATTCCTGCGAAAATGCTTGCTTTTCAAGAAACAAAAAGTTGATGACCGGTTACTATGGCATTGAAGACCCTTTTCCAGACTTAATTTCAAAGCTTCGCCGTTTTATGGGGGGATACGGAGTTGCCGGTTGTTGGTTGTCTAGAGCCGTTGGTAGTCAGAATGCCGTAGTATTAATGCTAAGGAAGCTACTACTTCTCGAGGGAAGCTGAGGTAAGTACGTAATTCCATATTTGTTAGCTAAATATGCTAAATTAACTCTGGCCTTTCGTTTTTGTAGCTAAGAGCTTGTCAACAGTGACTGGTAAATTCAAATAGTCGGATTGGCTCAAATTTGATACTACAAAAGTTACCACTGCTCAAGAAAATGAGGTAAGAAAGTAATTTTGTATTTGTGTGCTAAAATTGATTGTCTTTTGTTTTTGTAGGTGAGAGCTTGTCAAAAATTCAAGGTAATTCAGATAGTCAAAGTAACTTAAATTTGATACTACAGAAGTTATCAATACTCAGGAAATTGAGGTAAGTAGTAATTCCATATTTGTTGTCTAAAATTACAAATAATAACACTGGTTTATTTTTTTATTGTATCTGAGAGCTTGTTCAAGAGTTACTGGTAATTGAGATTATCAGAATGGCAGATTTGTGGTACTACAAAAGTTACCATTAATCAGGTATGAGATTGATTTTGTATTTGTTTGCTGAAATAAAAGGTCATAACTGCAATTATAGTGTTTGCATGAACTTAGCTAAAACATAGTAACAATACTTAGTTTTATGTTACCTAACTATCAGGCTCGCTCGCCATTTGTGCTCAAGCACACCACTAGTATGTATTTATGTATGTATGTATGGATGGTACGTATGCTCTTTAAACGCGCACGCCGGGAACTTTTTTCTCCAAAAAAACACGGCTTTTTAGGCTTAACTCCAGTTTATTCTGAAACTACAGCATTAAGCAAACCTTACTTTATACTTAAAAGTGTGAGAAAATTCCTGCAAAAACGCTTGCTTTTCAAGAAACAAAAAGTTGATTCGACCGGTTACTATGGCATTGAAGACCCTTTACCAGATTTAAATTCAAAACTTTGCGGCTTGTTAGTTGTCAAGTGCCACCTGTAGTCAGTACTAAGAGAGCTATCACTACTTCTGAAAAGCGTATGTAAGCACATAAAGTATTAATGCTAATGAAGCTACTACTACTTGAGGGATGCTGAGGTAAGTACGTAATTCCATATTGTTAGCTAAATATGCAAAAATAACTCTGGCCTTTCTTTATTATAGCTAAGAGCTTGTTATCAACAGTGACTGGTAAATTCAAATAGTCAGAATGACTCAAATTTGGTACTACAAAAGTTACCACTGCTCAAGAAAATGAGGTAAGACAGTAATTTTGTATTTGTGTGCTAAAATTGATTGTCTTTTGTTTTTGTAGGTGAGAGCTTGTTGTCAAGAATTCAAGGTAATTCAGATGGTCAAAGTAACTTTAATTTGATACTACAGAAGTTATCAATACTCAAGAATGAGGTAAGTAGTAATTCCATTTTTGTTGGCTAAAATTACAAATAATAACACTGGTTTATTTTTTATCGTAGCTGAGAGCTTGTTCAAGAGTTACTGGTGATTGAGATTATCAGAATGACAGATGTTTGATCCTACAAAAGTTACCATTAATCAGGCAAGAGAGTGATTTTGTATTTGTTTGCTGAAATAAAAGGTCATAACTGCTATTATAATGTTTGCATGAACTAAGCTAAAACATAGTAACAATACTTAATTTTATGTTACCTTACTATCAGGCTCGCTCGCCATTTGTGCTCAAGCACACCAATAGTATGTATATATGTATGTGTGTATGGTGAGTATGCCCCTTAAACGCGCGCGCGGGGAACTTTTTTCTCCAAAAATTCCTGCGAAAACGCTTGCTTTTCAAGAAACAAAAAGTTGATTCGACCGGTTACTATGGCATTGAAGACCCTTTTCCAGACTTAATTTCAAAACTTCGCCGTTTTAGGGGGGATACGGAGTGCTGATTGTTGGTTGTCAAGAGCCATTGGTAGTCAGAATGCCGTAGTATTAATGCTAAGGAAGCTACTACTACTCCAGGGAAGCTGAGGTAAGTACGTAATTCCATATTTGTTAGCTAAATATGCAAAAATAACTCTGGCCTTTCTTTTTTGTAGCTAAGAGCTTGTTGTCAACAGTGACTGGTATATTCAAATAGTCAGAATGGCTCAAATTTGGTACTACAATAGTTACCACTGCTCAAGAAAATGAGGTAAGAAAGTAATTTGTATTTGTGTGCTAAAATTGATTGTCTTTTCTTTTTGTAGCTGAGAGCTTGTTGTCAAGAATTCGAGGTAATTCAGATAGTCAAAGTAACTTCAATTTGATACTGCAGAAGTTATCAATACTCAGGAAATTGAGGTAAGTAGTAATTCCATATTTGTTTCTAAAATTACAAATAATAACACTGGTTTATTTATTTATTTATTTTTTATTGTAGCTGAGAGCTTTTTCAAGAATTACTGGTAATTGAGATTATCAGAATGGCAGATGTTTGATACTACAAAAGTTACCATTAATCAGGTAAGAGAGTGATTTTGTATTTGTTTGCTGAAATAATAAGTCATAACTGCTATTATAGTGTTTGCATGAACTAAGCTAAAACATAGTAACAATACTTAGTTGTATGTTACCTAACTATCAGGCTCGCTCGCCATTTGTGATCAAGCACACCACTAGTTTATTTGTATATATGTTTGGACGTACGTATGTCATTTTTTACTTTGACCCTCGCGTTTTTGTGTTAGTTATGTGGTCGACCCCGTCCCAAATTGCACTAAACAGAATCCTCTGGTTTATCGATCAGTACCCGTATCGCCCTAGAAATTGAATTGTTTACCGTTTTGAATTATTTTGCGGGTGCAGTTCAAACATGAAAACTTAAGGGACTTCCATTTCATGGTTATAAGCCGTGCGCAACAGTATTTACTTGAAAATACATTGTCCACTATACTACTGCGAAGGTAAGTCTGTGTAGGTGCATGTCCAGTTGTGTCAAAAGCATTGTGTGTTACAACCACTACTTAGCTAAAGAATATCACAAAGAAAACTTTAAAATAACGTGTATTGTTTTGTTGTTGTTTTTTTCCTTCCAAGCAGTTGCAGAGAGTTGTTACTATGGCACTGAAATCCCTTTACCCTGTATGCTAAATTTAAAAACTGGACCTTATTTTCAGTAGCTTCAGTGTTAGAAGTCAAAATCATTCATATAAAAATAGTATAGTCTTTAGGCTCGCTCGCCATTTGTGCTCAAGCACATCACTAGTTAATTATCAACTGTCGATCGAATGAGCGTTTATCGATTTGTTGCTCGAATGATCGATTGTTGAACTGTCGATTGAATGGTCGAGTATCGAAAGGTCCACCGTAAACTGTATGCAATTACATACAAATTCGTGATAGGTAAGGGGTAGCATCCAGCAAGATACACTATCAATAAGGGCTGATGTGCTAATTAGATAGTAGCTATTGTATCTGAATGCTTATCAAATGTAAGAAGCTCCAAAGCTGCAGTGTAGCTAGCTATGTATAAATATTCCAGGTAGGTTTTGCTGAAGGTTTTGCTGGTGTCATCAAACAGCTAGCTACCAGTCTAAGGAAAAATAGCTAAATACCAAGATTACCTGTTACTAGTTTGAAGTAACTAAAGATAGACTGGTTGTAACAAAAAAGTACCCGTAGCTAGCTCGAATTTGTTTCCTAGTAAGGTTATGCACATGAACTTTTTTACTCAGTTCGATAATCGAGCATTGAGCGTGCGAAAGTTATAAAAATCGAAGTTCCATGGAATATTTAACTAGCTCAATTTTATTGAGCGGTATTTGTTGAATGCATTAGAAATGGTAAGTAGAAAAGAAATAGCCAGAGAGCTAGGGAGGTTAAAATGCTAGATAACGAGCAAACAGCAGAAAATGAGACAAAAATAAAATAAATGAAAAAGAATAATAGGCTCCAAGAATAGCTAAAAAGTGAGTAAGTAAGATTTATTTAAACTAGCTAACTTACATATAGCTATAGTTTTTCTTTTACACTGGCCCCTTAGTACACGCTGGCCGGACTACCCTTTCCCGCGTAGCGATTGGTAAAGGGTCTGGCTACGCGAGACTAGCCGGTTGCTCTAGGGCCTGCCAGATTATGCTCGAAATTTTTAGAATTATTCCTTTTTTTTATTCTAAAAATTTGAGTTATTATTCATATTATTCTAGACATTTTCGTATTATTCTCTTATTATTCTAATTAGAAATAAGTGAAATGGTGATGATTGCAGTATAGCTAGCTGTATAGAGTTGGTACGTTATAAAATGAATGAGTAAAACTATCAGTCTCTTACTGAATTACTCAATATGAGGATGGTATATAGCTATCTAATCTTTTAGTGAAACCTTGAAGGGATCCATACAAATGTCCAATGAATGGAAAAAACATGCTCTGTTGCGAAAAAAGTTCAATTTTGAGGAACCTTACAAAACATTTGGGGGAAATATGGATTACGGTACTTAAGAATTTTTATATGCTGGGCAGTGGATCCACATTCTCTTCCCTTCACATTCGTAGGTCAGCTGGTAATAAGTATGATTGTTGAGTTACTCAAGAAGAGAATCCTTTTAGCATAATTCTATGACTTGCTGACTCTGAGCCTGAGCTGACAGCTCTACCAGTATTTCAAACTTACTTTTTTTCATTATGGAAATAATAACAGAGTGGCCAACACTAACCCAGCTGCTTTAATTAAGTAATGAAGATCTACCTTATAACCACATTTCTACACATGTTTATGTCCTTTGTTGTAAAAGAAAAAGAGAAAAAAAGCACTATTGATTTTCTTTCAAAATTAAGGATAATATGGACTGATTATTCTCATTTTCCCTTTATTATTCTCCTAAATACCCTTATTATTCTAGAATTATTCCACTATGCTATACATGTCTATTCCAGAAAAAATGCTAGCATAATCTGGTAGGGGCCTAGTTAGCTCACTCTGCTGACTTCAATAAGAACCAATTTTTAGTCTGAATGCTAGTTAGATAAGTAGTCTATATAATATACTCTCTCCTGTACAACTCATGGAATAATTATATACAATACTAGCTATTAAGTATTAGCTAGATAGCTACCTACTAACTAGATTTAGTATGCCCACTATGAATTCTGGATCCAAGGATCTGAAGTAAAAAGAAAACAATATGAATTCTTGGAAATCTAGATTAGAATGATAATAATAATTATAATATTAGCTATAAGCAAAATTCTGGCTTAAAGCAATGGACTCTTTTTTTCCCTTCTTTTTTTTAGTCTGCATGGTGTTAACTCTGTCCCAATGAAAATAGTAATTTCTGGTATCACAAATAAGTGAGCCACTGACTGACACAAAAAGTGGATGTTATTCACTAAATTACTGAAGTACTATCACACTTCACACTTGCTGAGGTACTCTCACACTTGAGTAGGCACTATCACCACCCGGTTCAGGAACTTTTTGAGCAGCCCACTGCTAAAATTTACGGAACTTTCGTGTCGGTTTCGGCTCAAAAAGTTCCAATTTTTGTGGGTGTGTCACACGTAAAGTGGGTGTGGCCATGGCCACGGCTTACCTAATGACAACTACATCCGTTTTCTTTCTAGAAGCCATATGTATGTGTAGTGGAATAATACGTCATGGATGAGGAATGCCGCAATGAATCCTGTTTAACTGTACCACCTACTGAGAAAGGAAGGAATCCTATTAGACACAGCGCAGAACAGATTAACAGGCTGAAATACTACTATGAAATGGGAATGAAAGGGTGCTCAAGAAAAGACTTAATACTGTTAGAGAAAGCTGCACTTGAAACTGGCCTTTCAGTAGAACAAGTCAAAGTAAGATGATCTTAAAATATTCAGACAAATTTTATCAAAATTGATGCATTATTTTAGCGGTGGGTGAAGAAAAAAAATTATGTCCGAAGCCATGCACTGTCAGAGGAGCCGGTACTACCACCACTGAAGAAACCAAAGCTTTCTGCATGGCAGATATTTCAGAAAGAATTTGGGCATTCTGAAGGTATATTTTTATGTTGGGATGTGATTAAGCTTTAGCAGCAAACTGGGGCATTCACGTAGCTATCTAATAATGGTCATGAAAGCTACTAATAGCATGCAAGATTTAAAAAAAAAACTTTACTGGGATTTCCTGGTAATGTTTGCTATAATGTATTTAGTTCTGAGTAAGCCACCACTACAGCTAAATCCAAAATGAATACGCAGCTTATTTATATTCTTTTCTTTGTACTTAAAGTCCGTAAAAAAATTCAACAATACGGAGTAATTTTAATTTGAAGCTAACCCAGAGCATTTGTGCAATGAGAGGGATTGTTGCTTTATGTCAAATTAAAAAAGTATTTGCCTCCTCCTAGAAATCTTTTAGTACGACTATGCTGACTATAGTCTGGCGTAGCCAACCCTTTTCCTTTTGTTATTGGGGGCGTGGGGAAGGAAAGGGTCTGGCAACATGGCCATACCAAATTTGTTCTGCTGCATACATTGCGGCGGTCAATTACCATTAGCAAATTACTGGGAATGGCCCTCCTCAACCACATATAAAAGTTCCTATACTGTCGACCACCTTTTCAGAGCTAGGTTTAGCAAGTATGGCTATTTTCTGTCTAACTTCCTGTACGTGTCGGCCACTCTTTCGCAGCTAGGTTTAGCAAGCATGGTGGAAAAGGAGACACTCAAAGCAGATTGTAGTCTGTTGGAACGTGTCACTAGAGGTGTGATCACCTCCACCAGCAACGCTGTGATAGCATAGTAATCTGTCAGCAAAAGCTACAGAAACTTAAAAAAAAAAAAAAAGAGTCGGAAAGTCGATCTGCATCTATTGCGGTAGAAATTCAGATGTCAAAGTGGGGAGGGGGGCAGGGCACTTACCACTTCCACATTCCTCTAGAACAAATTTAGTACGGCCATGTCCCCAGACACTTTCCTTCCCCACGTCCCCAATAATAGAAGTATAGGGTCGGCTATGCCAGGCTATGTTGACTATGCATCATGAAGTCATGATACCAACTATGAGGGTCTTTGAATGTGTTATATTTTACTTTCATTGCCCCTCCTAAATCTAGGAAAGTTGTTTTGTCCCTTTTCTGTGTACAGCCCAGCTATGGCATTTCCCTAAGGCAGAGTAGGTAACATTAAAAGGTACGTACCTTTCTGGGGTGAATTTTTTCAGGCAGATTATATGTGACCGTCTATGGGAAAACCGGGCACAACGCGGCGTGCGTAATGTCGAGAAAAGATCGATCGATTTCTTAAAAATGTATTGTATATCCATTTCCAATAGACTAGTTTTTGATAAAAAGAGAAACACTGGATTAGGATTATGCCCTCACCCCCTTCACAAATATAGCTGAATTTAAGCATACTAATAAGCAGAAAGAAGAAAAACAGCAACCATAATTTCTTTAGTAATGGTGAACAAAGAGGACAGCTTCCCCCCCTCCCCCCCCATCCCCCCAGCTCATACACATGTTTTGATGTGAATTAAGTTAATCCATGTGTAAATTGCATCATGTGTGCATATCTACACATATATAGCCAGTCCCTCTGCCCTCCTCCTCAAGCCATATACCAGTTCAAACCAAAATTCCTGAAGCCTGCCTACAATCTGTTTGTTCTTATTTCGTGCTTGATTAATTGTTCAGCTGCAAGGGTTACTGTACATTGGCCATCTGTCATTGCATTGTAATATATCAGATATACAGTCATCCCTAGTATTGTTTGTCTGTCACAAGATGTCCCTTTTTGGGATACTTTATATACCAATTCATGGTGTACAATAATCCTTGTTTGAGGCTGTGAAGGCCTTAACATTGCATCACATGATCAACGTGTGCGGGGCGCTTGTATTTCTGTATGACTCTCCTCCACTTGGCATATTCACAAAGTAATCAGAGGCAGCATCACTAGTCCCACCAGTCCGACTTGAGCCAGACCATGTTTGTGTAGTTTTAATTGGTGAAGTACGCCCTGGGCTTGAACAGCTAATTAAAGTGGGCATGCCTAACAGAAACTTGCGGAGATCACTCGTGTCTCTCGTGGTCATCTCGTAGTAGAATTTCGGTTCATGCAATTTTGTCCACTTCCAGCCACTACAATATCAGACGAGCTCTGGCCTTTGCTTGTTATTATGAACTACCGACTGTGTTCTCTGAAATTTATGATTAAGTGCTTTGAAGTTCAAGCATTTGATTTCAATTGGGCTCTTTGAAGTGACCTTGCTTCCATGGTCCCTGCAGAAATTAACAAAATTATTGATATCTTATATTGTGCTAGTTCTTAGTATGTAGTATTTATTATTCAATACACCCTGCTTTACACTTGATCATTGACACACCTACATCCTGTGTTAGGTCACATCTACTTCCTGGCCTAACAAAAAAAATTTAAATCCAAGTCGGCCCTAGTAATAGCTAATTATATTGTAACGATTGTTTTATACAGCTAGTAGCCCAGAGCATTTTTTTTTTTTATTTGTGATCTAATTTGCTTGTTCTTGGCTGTGTCTGTTGGCTATTGTTCTTTATTTAGAATCAGTATGATGACTGTAATGCAGTAGCGACTAGTCATTATTTGCTTGCCATTGTAATGCTTCTTTTACTAGTACACTCAGTATCCAGTAGCTATAACATGCTCATAGTAAATACAGAGTTTGGTTATGAAGTACATGTGTACCTCTGCATGCCTAGCAGTCAAACATCTTATCTAGTTGCTATTGTTGATTTCTTCTGTATAGTCAAATCATATGTTTACCTATACAGAAGGCAAAAATGCCAGAAAGAATGGAGCTGCAGCACTAACTATGGCAGCTAGTGTGAGATATGAGGCTCTTGATGTGGAAGAAAAGACCGGACTAAATGCTGTTGCATCAGAACTGGTGGAGGAACAAAGCATGACAGTAGCTCAAAGAATAAAAGAAGGCACGAAAATTTTTAGAATGATACAGAAGAAGGTATTCAATACTTTTCTGTGTATTTAAATGCAATTGTAAATTTAATAACTGGCGGGAAATAGGTTGACCATTTCTATTTGTATCTACTTCTGATAGTAAGCACTGGCGGTATAAACTATTCACACTAATTGTGTTATCACCAGCAATTACCAAACCTACTTGCTTATGTGACCAAACTAGTTGTTAATGAGTGGTGCTTTTTCTTTTGCGTGTATGTAGATGGAACAGCTGCAGAATATTGGGTACAGAGCATTTGCCTATGGTTTCCTTGCGGATGACATACAGACAGCATATACCACTACATGTACAAAATGTACAGAACCTCAAATGGTTGATGTCATGCGATCATTGGTACTTGTAGGTAAGTTACATGTAGGTAGTATGTGTGGTCTTTCAGAGTCTGCTATATTTTTTGGCAGTTGACAAATAAACAAAAGTTCGGGTGTTTTAGGTCTTCCCAGGGCCTTGCCTGATTTTTAACCCTTTCGACGCCAACTTTCTTCAGCACTTCGGGCGTCTTTTAGAATTCAATTTGATTTTTAAACCGCAAAGCAACCGCAAAAGTCCACAAACAAACAGCCAGGCATATAAAGTAGGTAGCTATAGCCTTGTAATGAGTAACAAACAAAATAAGCTTCTAAAAGCCTGAAAAAGAACTGGAACCAGCCCGTCTTACAGCAGGTTTCGAGGATCGAGTCTTCGAGGAAGGAGCTTAATCGATTGCTCTCGATGTCCGGTAGGAAAAAATGTATCCATAATTCTTCAAAAATGCTGAGGGACTCTCTATAGGCTTCATACTTTCTATTTTGAGTGTTTGATGTCCGTAGGCAACAAAAAAACTGAGTGCTAGGCGTTCTGAAAATTCTCGGTCAAAAAATTTCTCAATCTCCGTTTTCAGACATTAAAAAAATACTTAGCCTACCCGTACGGGTTCAATATTGTTTTTAAGGAAAGTACAACGTCCACTTTACGTATAAAAAAGAAATGATGGCTTAATCTAAAATAGATTTTTTATTTTTATTTGGAGAACGCGGACCTGTTCTCGCCAGCATATATGCGGTTACGGCATCGAAAGGGTTAAAGCTGGAAGGTCATTACAGAATGGTCTACAGGTTTATTACTGTACTCCATTTGTTTGTTTAAACGAAAACCTTACCAACTAGTCACATGGGTGAAAAAATAAATGGGTCGCACATATGCAAAAAAAAAGAGAATATTGTGGAATCTCTATTGTGTTACCCTGTGACTCACTTGCTAACTTTGCTATGCCCGCTAGTTGACAGACTTTCTTGAGAAGGCGGGTATATGGCCTATGGATAGTCTAAAAGGTAAAGGGATACAGTATTAAATGAGGTTTACGTGAGGTGATTAGAGTGAGTGGCAGAGTATGAGGAATGGTTTGGTGACTCTGCCTGCTACATGTTATTTTTTTAATTTAACTTACTTTAGTAGCCAGAATAAAGTGGATATTATTGACATTATTTTGCTATCATAGAGAATGTGTTTGGAGGATCTCTCTGGCTACCATGTACTACATCTCTCTCAACAGCTTCCTCTAATATTCACGGTAAATGAAAAATTGTCTGTTAATCGTCATAAATATATAAAAAATTTCCTACTAGACCTAAATTGTACATAATAATACACATGTAATACAAGATATTATAAACACTGAGTAGAGTATTCTTATTTCATTAAATGTAAGTTTTGTGGGTTATGACTGGATGAAGAGTGAATGTAGAACACGTGATTGTTGGCATGAAATATAGAGAGGCTTTGGTTGTTGCAACTCTTGAGTACTTAGATTTGCTCGACCAAAGTAACCGTAGATATTAATGTACTGTCATTGAGGAAACAAATCTGTCACTACTAGATTGCCACACACTGCCACTAAAGACTCATTGATTAAATTTCTATGTACTTCCAGAAAGAAAAAAAATATTTGGTGGACATTTTCATATTTGCAGTAGATTGTTTTGCTGGACTATTGTATATAATTGCGTTTTAATTGTTGTGTGTATACAGAAGATAACCAAGCACATCCAACACATAGTAGTCCTGTCTCAACTGTAACAATTTCCTCCGCATCATCATTTTCAACAACATTTAATTCTACAACATCTGCACACTCATCCAGTCTCCAATCCACGCCACGTACATCCAGTCTCCAATCCACGCCACGTACATCCAGTCTCCAATCCATGCCACGTACATCCAGTCTCCAATCCACACCACGTACATCCAGTCTCCAATCCACACCACGTACATCCAGTCTCCAATCCACACCACGTACATCCAGTCTCCAATCCACACCACGTACATCCAGTCTCCAATCCACACCACGTACATCCAGTCTGCAATCCACGCTACATACATCCAGTCTCCAATCCACGCCACGTACATCCAGTCTCCAATCCACACCACGTACATCCAGTCTCCAATCCACGCCACGTACATCCAGTCTCCAATCCACACCACGTACATCCAGTCTCCAATCCACGCCACGTACATCCAGTCTCCAATCCACGCCACGTACATCCAGTCTCCAATCCACGCCACGTACATCCAGTCTCCAATCCACGCCACGTACATCCAGTCTCCAATCCACGCCACGTACATCCAGTCTCCAATCCACGCCACATACATCCAGTCTGCAATCCACACCACGTACATCCAGTCTCCAATCCACGCCACGTACATCCAGTCTCCAATCCACACCACGTACATCCAGTCTCCAATCCAAGCCACGTACATCCAGTCTCCAGTCCACGCCATGTACATCCAGTCTCCAATCCACACCACGTACACCCAGTCTCCAATCCACGACATGTACATCCAGTCAATCCACGCCACGTACATCCAGTCTCTAATCCACGACAGGTACATCCAGTCTCCAATCCAAGCCACGTACATCCAATCTCCAGTCCACGCCATGTACATCCAGTCAATCCACGCCACATACATCCAGTCTCCAATCCACGACAGGTACATCCAATCCACAATTTGCTGCGCATGCATCACCAATGGTAAAACCAATCTCTTGTTTGCTTCAGACTGCATCCCAGATACTCTTGCGAATGCCATCCCAAAATGTTCGTACTACTCTTTTACCAACCCCTTGCACAACTACTGTGGCTCCAACTCCATCTAAATCAGTTGTTGAAGTGTCGGACAGCCCGGTTAAGTCTAGTCCTGAAATGTGGCGACCCTCCCTACTATTATATCATTGTGACAGGAGAATTTTGGAATCAAAAACAGATTGGCTCGATGATCGCATTATACAGGCAGCCCAGATGCTTTTACAGAGGCAGTCCGAAGATATTTATGGTTGGAACCATCCGTTGTGTTCACAGCGAAATGCTCTCTTTCCTCCGATTCCAAGGAATTCCAAGTTTATTCAACTAATGAATATTAATGGAAACCATTGGATTTGTGTTTCCAAAGTGGCACAGTCAGACACGTTACGTAATTGTGCGCGAGTTTATGATAGTACATTAGAAACTATTAATGCGGAGACAAAAAAAGCAATATGCTCTTTACTGAAACCCAAAGAAGATGTGTTTCACTTCGACCTAGCAGATGTTCAACAGCAGTCTAACTCATCGGATTGTGGATTGTTTGCTGTGGCTTTTGCAACAGAACTTGTTTACGGAGGAAGTCCCTGTAGTTGTATTTTTGATGTCGCAGTTTTGAGATCTCACTTGTTGGAGTGTTTGGAGAAGGGATTTTTAACTTCTTTCCCATCCAAGGCAAAAAGAGTGGGCTTTGGCAAAATAGTTAAGTGGTCATCCAGAGATGCAATTAATTGCACATGTAGGATGGTTGAAGATTCATTACGGCCAATGATTCAATGTAGAAGCTGCAAGAAGTTGTTCCATTTTGACTGTGCCAATATTGTTTCTTGTGACTCTGTCGACAGAGCTAATTGGAAGTGTGACATATGCAAGCATGTTTTTCTTCATGAACATTGATATTATAATATCTCACAATTAACTTTATCATGCATCTCAATCTCTTCCTCTCACCTCAAAAACACCACATTTTCTCTTTGAAAAACAATGCTCCACTGTTATTCAAATTAATTCATAATGAAATTATATTGATGAAAGGGGCGAGTGTATTAGAGGAACTAAAGGCTCTATGCATTGACAGAATACACTCGTGAATGATTACTAGAACAGTGCGACTAGTACAGATATTTGAGTTATGCAGCCTTTATTGTGTTTGATGTGCATATGAAAATATCTGCATACACCACAATGATAGTTGCTAATTAATGTACTTACCACATTATCAACTTAGTAATGAGCCGATACAATATTCTTTGTTGATTTTTAGGTGTTCAAATCAACAGGTTGATATTATTTCGTCTTCAAGTGTTTACTTTCACATCATTAACATTATTTATGGTATAAAACTTGTAGCAGACTGCCAAAAGTTGCTTCTAATGAAGGGAGGGGGGGGGGGGTATATGGAGAAGTACTACTGTGTACACACAAGCTGCTCTATAGCTTAATTCAGAGGGAGTGTCTTCAATTGTAAATAATTACAAATGCCAAAAACATTTATTATTCCAATCCATAATGATTTGTGATACATAACTCATATTATACTGCATATTAATTTGATGAAGGAGAATATGAGTATCTTCTGTTGATTTAGTATTTAACACTGAGTGCTGCAACCACAAGCATTAATATAGTCAATCAGACTAATGATATTATGCAGTATCCAAATGAATAATAAATTTTTGTTGCGTACTGCTCATGTGTGAATACCATAGTAATGAGTCTCTTGTGCAATAAACACTGGTATAACCTTGGGGGGAGGGGGACTTAATATCCCAACGTGACACGAGAAAATATTGCCTTAATTAAGCCACGCCCTGTTTACTGTAATGCATTTCCTATGTGGCAACAAGTGTTAAGCCAATGTTCAGTGCATAAATCATTAAGTTCAGTGAGTGTATTTATTTTACACCTGAAGACAAAACTAGATATTCTTCAAATCAGTTTGTTACCCCATGCTAGACCACAATGTCCTCTTATATATTCAGTATTATGCACAATACAATATTCAATAGTGATTTGCCAAACTGATGAGAGAAAACAACAACAAAATAACAACACGTGTAAAATGTTTCATCACTCAATACAAAATTCATTGTCAGAATTTTCCTCCTCATTGAATGAATCATTTTCCTCATCAAAGGAGGCATTATGGAAGTCACCTGAAGCTATCTTGTCTTGAACAGAACGACTTTGATCCAGCAATTTCTCTACTGTATTCAAATACGAGTAGAGCAGTGAGATACTTCCTTTCGCATATTGGTCAGAACTATTCATCAATAATTCGATTGTACGTGTAATACAAGTCTTTTTATGTTTGTAATATTCTACACAATTTTGGGCATCTTTTCTTAAAAGATCTATAGATTTCTTCATTGCTCCGGCAAAGCATTAAAAACGCATTAATAGCACATAGTTCCTCTTCATTTAAGGACTGTCCAGTGCAACTGAAAGACTTCAAATGCGCTCTAACATAAATTGGGTCCAGTGCCTCGACCAAAGACATCTCTCCCGTACCATCAAGTATTGAACAGGCATTTACTTCTCCTAGCAGTGTCTTAATCTGCCGAGTTTCTTTGGATACTTGAGCACAAAGTCTTTTTGCTATCTTCTGCCCATCTATAGCAATACAAGCAACTTATGAATACACATGCCATCTATTCAAAATAGCAACTACTTGCCAGCGTATTTCTTTTTGAGCTGAAGTAAAAACATCCGTCTCTGACCAGCATTCCAAATATCAACGAGCAACTGTTCTCTTCTATTCAACATGATGAAATATTCACATTCTTTGTATTGCTTGTCAGTTGGAAGCCATCGCTGCGGTACGGAATGTTCTTTTTCTAGCTCCAACAGAGAACGATTTAATCTAGATAGAAAGATTGTGAACATAAATTATGAGAATGCACAACACATTCACTTGCACATACGTTAAGAGAAGTTCAGCATAGGAGGATGACTCTGTATCACCAGATGTCAATTGAGCTCTGCAATAATTTATACTGTTTAACACATTGGCACAGACATAAAAAAAATACCTTGTCGAGTAGTACAAATGAAGTGTCTGAAAATAAATTCCATGCCAAATAGGTGGCTCTAAATAGAAACATACATAATGAATGTTCCCATGTGTATAGTTCAAGAATGGTGCACTGTATTGTTCAATCAAGAAAGATATTATTTGCAAGTGAGAAAAGTGAGCAAAGCACTCTTGGGTCCAGCGTAGACATACATGTTTCAATATGGTTATAGCTAGTAGTACCATACGTGTACACAAATGGGCGGAATATAAATGACTCATCACAACTTTATAAAAATTGCTCAAAATGTTTATAAGCATAAACTCCTGTGCTAATATTCTTTCAAATAGCTTTGCTAAGAATATGTGATCAGATAATACCAAGCTCTTAATTGCTTCTCTTGTATAAATTGGGTTTATGGTCAATGGGCAAGTGAAACGAGCTCCATAGTTTTGGTGTGTGCAAAAAAGAAACCATGGTTATTCGGCTAAATATTTCATGGCTAT
>WLWD01003710.1_pt1 | contig 49002 bp, 26 predicted proteins | sample 6712731 | NCBI WGS metagenome assembly WLWD01 (sample SAMN12718690, study PRJNA576275) | sponge metagenome | isolation source: marine sponge | host: Mycale hentscheli | place: New Zealand: South Island, Marlborough, Capsize Point | collected 2014-11-01 | reverse complement strand
AAATGCTCTTTTGTTTCAAAGAAGCCTAAGATTGTTCCATCCCAAAATCATGGTGGCTATGGAATTTTGAGTTCCAGTGAAAGCCATTAAATAAACAATTCACAGTTTCTTTGGTTCTCATATGAGATGCCTGTGAGTCTGCGAGTAATTGGTCATTAAAAGACACTAACAAGCACATAGTACTGAACAGGCTACTCATCTGATTTCTTTTTTTATGAGCTGCCACAATGCTACGTAAATATACATCATTTTACTAAATTAATTTACTTTAATCACTTGCTCTTAATAACACGCGGCATGCTTCTGCACAAATAGCATGTAAACTAGCCTAGCTACATATAAACAAGTGTATATGTTAGTTGAATATTTACAGCTTCATTAACATCCTCAAGTTCTCAACTTAACTACCCAATTCTAAAAAAAAAAAAAAAAAAAAAAAAGGCGAACAAGATTGGTTCCTTTGCAATACATCAAGTAACTCTTCTTTAGCAAAACTCCAGCGTATTTCTAGTTTGTTGAAGCCAAATTGCATTTTTACTAGTACAATGAAGTAGAAGCGTATCGTCCCACACTGTATTCAATCATGCGTAAGGTTCGACCCTTTATTATTCTACTATCAATCTTGCTTACAACTTCTATATGATAGTCAACAACAAAACAAATTTTTTAGCCTTCAATTTTGCTGTTCAAGATATGAGAGAACTTAATAAAAAATTTTTTCCCCAACCAACTCATTGTAGAGTAGACTACACAACTTTCATTAATCATGTGACTGGTTTAGGGAAAATCTGCCTAAATGTGGCATCTAGTTAAAAAAAAAAAATCCCCCCCCCCTATCAATAGGCTGCACGAGGCCTGAGGATATCGTCCTCCAAATCTTGGATTAGTAGCACATGCTGTCTTTGTTTTGCACACTACAACATATTTATTGACTTAATATCGTTGAAAACGTTGCATAAGAGAGTGGCCTGGGGGCATGTCTTGTATTCCATATACTATTATCGTGGTCTCTATGTATTTAAACAAATCCAGCCACTGGCTGAAGAGAAGCTAAGTAAGAGCTAGCTTATTCAGTGGAGCGAGTTTAGATGTACACTGAGTTTGGGATATTATTATATCTATGTCTTCTATTCAATTTGCATAGGTGGACCCTTTTTGTCTGCAGGCATACATGTACCCTTTTCTACAAATGCGCCTGCGCATGTTACCAAGTTCCATGGCAATATTTAGCTATATTATATTGTGGGGTATTCGTTGAACACATTAGAAATGGTCAGCAGAAAAGAAATAGCTAGGTAGGGAGGTTAAAATTGTTAGAAAAAGGGCGCACAGAGTTGCCCAAATAGAGAGAGAGAGTTAAAAAAGAAAAAGAAAAAAAGACTGGGCTCCAGGAGGAGCTAAAAAGCTTCTGCTGTAGAGCAGGTAAGATAGGTAGTAGCTATTTATGTCGTAATTACATTAGCCAACTTACATAACAGTATTCTATACATGTAGTTTTTCTTTTAGCCTAGCCCCTTAGCTCACTCTGCTAACTTCAATAGGAACCATTTTCTATTTAGATTTCTTAAGAATATGATGAGAGTTGCGTGAGTATACACATTATGTAGACAAGTACATATACAACCAGTTAATATAGTTTTTACCTGCGGTAAGCAAAAAGCTTTCTTAGCAACGATCTGTACACAAGTCTAAGTATTCTTAGCCACATAGCTTGAGCTCTAGCACTCGTCAGAGCTTACAATGGCGCCACAAGCTAGACCTTACAGTTATTTATCCATTTCACCATTCTTTTTTTTTGAAAAAATAGATCCATGTGGCTTTACCAGTGGATACTGAAAAAACAACAACAACAACAAAATCAAAACAAAAACAACAACAAAAACAACAACGATCACACATGTACATAGATCTAAAGGTGGATTCAGTCTATACCAGCAATTATGAAAAATAATAAATAAATAAATAAAACATTGCCAAAGCAGTTTTTAAATTCATTTACTGTATATGTTTACTACTAGCCCTACCTTAATATAAAATAACTGGGTGGGACTACATCTAATAAGTTAACTATTAAACAAATTACCTCGTGTTAATATTATAAACACGAAAACTGTTAAAATATTTTTGAATGTTGCTTGTTGTAATGGATAAATTAAACATATGTGTTGAAACCATACTAACTTAATCAAGCTTCATTTAAACACCCACCACCCAAACTAAAAAAAATTTTTTTAAAGAGCTCCAGGAGAAAAAATAAATAAATAAAAAGGAAAAATTGCTAGTTTTTAGTGCCAGATAGTCATCAATACTCAAATTATTTACTTCTACATGACACAAATGACACCCTACCTTTTAACTCCACCACAAAATGGATCATGAACTTAAAAGTACGTGAAAATTAACCTAACTATTAATGAGAAAAACCCAGAGAGTTCAATCTTGTAAGCCATTTGGACAAAAACAAAATGAACAGGTAAGCTGTTGGGAATTTGAAAGGAAAACCTCAAATGAACCCATTAGTAGCCTTACAATAACGAAGCATTGTGAGGCCACACTAAACTATTCCGAAACTCTGTGAGGGTACTAACACTCTAGCCAGCTGTTTACTAAATATCATTACTTGACAACACCATTCTGAACACGTGTCCCCCACACATAAAATGCAATTCTTAATGCAACAACTCCTACAACTGAGAAAACCTGTCACTACCTATGTGGGAATCTTTGACTGTCTTCACTCCCAAGAACTGACACTATGATTGCTGGCTGCATGATAAACTAACAGAAATGCTAAATGATAACTGGAATGCCCAGTGAATGAATTCAACAAAGGGTGCAAGTAAGTTCTGATAGGATAAATCAGGCGGAGTAGTCTAGAATCAACATTCACCAAGTTGCAAACAAGCCAGACAACCGCACTTCCTCCTCCAACCAATAATTGTTACATTTAGATGTGTTGAGTTTGCAATGAATGCCTACAGTACATATATATATCCAAATTAGACTTACTCTGAATAGCCTGCTGGAATCTTTGCTGTTTCAGGGATAGATACAACTCCTCTCTATTGACACCCACCACCAAAACACACACACACAAAACGGCCACTATCAAATCAAGGCATTTGAAGTGAAAGTACTTTCTGATATTAACTTTACAATCACTATGATGATAAAGTAAATGAACAAAGTGTTTATGTACACGCATAAACTTATTTATGGGTGTGTTTTACAAAATCAATAAATAATAAGACACAGGCAATGACTTTGCTAAAATCTTTTATTAATTCTGCATTATTTCCATCAAAAGCTTCATTATGATTGGCCTTCAGTGAACATGAGTGAAGAGTTAATTTAGAGAGTCTGTCGGTAAATGCCACTTTTGAAGAAGCTGTACTCTAAAGTATGTGATAATCATCGTCTTTAAGCCAGCATTTTTTAATAGACCTAGTTTCCAGAAAAAGTAAAGTGAAATATTGGAGCATAGCTTTAGTATTGCACTAGAGGAGACGCTCCCAAAAAATAGTGGCAGATAGTGTTCTATGCTGTCAATATCACTGCCAAGGTTTACTGACTGGAATTGAAGATACACAAGGGGAGAAGATGAGATGATATTGGTAACTACTGGTAAGAGAATATCACGGGTAAGCGACTTAACTTTGTTTCCATAGTTTTAGGGACAAAACCTTTTTATTTATTTTTTTAAAAACATTAAGATGAAGGATTGTTGATTTCATTTTTCTCCTCATTACAGTAACGATAACATCAGTAAAAAAAAGTACATAACTAATAGCTAATATTACGGCTATACAGCTTATTTAATTTGTCTTGACAATGACTATGTATACTATGAAAACAGTTAGTTAGGAGGAATTTTCAACAGTTTTACAATATACATAATACACAAGAATGAGTACTCACATTGCCATAGTCAATATATAAGACGTGAACTTTACTGCCTTCTAACCGCTCCACCTTACACCTGTACCTGCATTTCCCAATACACAAACATTTAGGTACAAATGTGACTCGTATAAGTGTGTAAATGTGTAAAAATAGCTACTAAATTTTTTTCCCATATGGTTTTATAATAAATGCTCTTTTGACAGTTGACCATAATGACAAAAATAGTGATATTAAAAAAAAGTATTAAATTTTGGCTCTGAAACACATCACTCACATATGTTGCACAAAAACAGGGAAATAAAAGCATATATTTACAAGAAGCAGACAATAATATCCTTCATGTGATTACAGCATGGAAATGCAAATTAAAGTACAACCAATAACTTGAACATACCAGTGACCATCAGAAAATTTGGCAATGCAGAGTGCTCCTTTGCTAGGTTTGAAACTTCCTATTAGTGGAGGATTGGCCTCAAGATCACTACCCATCTGACTCATGAGCTGATCTACCTTGGGGCCTATGTACAAAAATAACAAAGTATAATACAGTCGGCAGGGAAAACAACAACAAAACAAAACAACAACAACAAAACAAAAACAACAGCAACAAAACAAACAAACAAACACTTAGAATTTTATCAAGAAGGTCACTGCCTATAAGATGATTCTATTAAAATTCAAAATAAAATCTGGCACAACTATACATCTAGCCTAATCGTTGAGTACAGCAGTTTAGGAAACTTTCAAAATGCTGCCATCATTATGATCCTTAGAGATAAGGTTGTTTGAAAAAAACAAAAACAAAACAACAACAAAAACAACTAAACCCTATCACCCTTTAATGGGAATGTATATTAAATACGTAAAGGGACCAGAAATTCTCTGCAATATAATTGCTATATAAGTATAGTACTCATTACATGAGTCAGAGTGTAATATGGTGAAATATTTTACAATTTATTTTATTGGAGCCAGAGGTGAGTGAAAATAAAGCTGAGAGTGAAATATCTAGTCATATCACTCTGACAAGTGTAATAAGTGGTTTATTCCATGCTAGATACCTTCACTGAAGTAGTTCATTGGTAACTCTCAGTGTAAAGTGGCAGGTAAACCTCTCTAGGGGCTCCCCACACCCCCAACTGATATTTTAGCAGCAGGTTGAGTAGGCTTCACTAGAGGGAGGTAGCTGTAAAAACCCCAATAACTGGTAAGCCAGGCTGGGTTGCTATAACTACTACAGTAATGAGCTTGCGCAATACAGCCATGAGATAACACTATGTTATCTCATTGGGTCAAGAACCTAAAAATAACATTGTGAAGATATCTAGCTTGGAATAAATAAATAATATATAATCTTCACAATTTCTTTCTCAGCCCTCTTTTACTCATTAGATGTATTCTCTCTCTTTCACAGGCTTTTTTAAACAATACAGAATTAAAAATATTTGGTCGCCACTGGGAATCAAACCCAGGACCGCTTGCATAATGCAAACGACAACCAGCCGGCAAACAAACACTCCAATTCTGTATTTATACTGTTAAGGGGTACTGCTACAAACAAGCAAACAACAACAAAATCAAAGCAATAACATTGCTCTTCAACAATCCATACCATCTTCCACTCTCTGCACACAAAATGTGTGGCAAGAAGACACTTCTGTCACTCCAACTTCTTGAAAGTGGACTTTGCGTTCTGGAACAGAAGCTGCAGACTCATCACTAGTCTCAGACACAACTCCTGTAGTTTCTCCATCCTCATTCTCATCAGTTGCACTGGGCTCAACATAATCCTGGGGAAAAAACAAAACAACAAACAAACAAAGACAACAACAACAAAACAACAACAACAACAACTAACAGCCTTTACATTTTTGGTACAGCAGTGATGAAGACTTATAATTGGCCTCTAATTAAAGTCCCATGCAGCAAGTTTTTTTTTGTGTGTGTACTTTCCTCCTAACTACCCTATCGTTGGTATATAGTTCATAACCAATAGCAAACTTTTCTAATTCGGCAAGAAAACTCGGCAAAGCAATTCACCAAATAGGTAAAGCAGAGGCCATTGACCAACATTAATTTAACATTCTACTTTCACTAAACCTAAAATTTTACTTTCACTGAACCTAACATTATAACAAATATATAAAAGCGCCACACTAATCAACTGTAGACTACTACCAATGTAGACAGACTACCTTAAATCAAACAACTAGAGTCAACCTAGCTGACCTTCCATATTTTTTTCCGTGCAGCTTTTGCTTTCTCTTCCACGTCAAATAGTTCCTTGGCATGTATACTTCTTTCTGCCTGAGGCAACACTTTGCATAAGCCCTCAGCCACCAGACTTGTAGACAGGTTCTTGCCATCATAGTAAAGCCAGCCAATGAAGTTGCCGCCCTTGTCACACTGTTCTACTTCAACTTCGACCTTGAAACAATGCAGTAGTAATATATGGTACTAATGCCAATAGAATTATACAGCAATTATTGCACAAGCATGCTTCAAACAAATTACTACTTGTTTTCCTTTTGAATTATCCATGCAAAATCTGTCAATTAGACCATGATAGACTGCCACTATACTAATTTTGAAACAGCTCCCAAAAATTACTCCAATTTCACTGATACATTCTAATTAAAAATTAAAAATAGCAACACTTGCAATCCACTACCACAAATGGTAAATAACTATATTACCAAGCCATTTGTTTCCACCCCAACTGATGTACCACTCCTAATATCCCATCTCTAGACAGAACGTGTGCGGTCCAGAATTCACCAGCAGAGCCAGTGATAACTGAATCCACACAAATCCACTCTATTTTCACACACAGAATTCATATAAATATCAACTTCCTAGCAGTACCCGGCAATAATTACTTAATTAGCTCACTTAGGTGTAACCTCAAACCATTGAAACCCCCAAACGAGAGTTTAATTAAAAAGCACAAAATAGCAACAAATATAAAACTATGCACTAAAATGTACATACCTCTTTCTGCAAAACTAGTTCCTTTGTATATAGCAGAGCTTCTTGGCCATATGGTTCTCCTGCTCCTTTGTCCCTTGCATTGGGAGCTCTCGGGCAACTGACCCCAGCCAAAATAAAGTTGATCAAACAAGTATCCTTGGCGAGGTAGAGACGAAGTCGTGCACCAGATGCTATGAACTTTATAAAAAATAAAATCACAATAAACATCAAGCTAGCTAAATACTACTTCCTGTACCATTCCCCACTACTATTATTATGTCATATTTTTTACCACACTTCAACTACATTGTTTTTTTTGTTGTTTTTTTAAAAAAAAACAACAACAACAACAACTAAAAACAAACAAACCAACAGGTAGGTAAATAACAATAACCAGTTAGCCCAATATACAGGCCATCCTGCCCATCACCAATGCCCATGAAGCCTGACTAAACAGGATCCTAAACATCTATAACTCCAATTTCACTTTATTCTTTCTACATCATCTCAAGTTTCCATGGAAGCAAATTCCCTCTAAATGCCTCGTGCATACTGCAATGATCACTTGTACAGCTTATGGCCATCTTTAGCATTAAAAGTGACATCCTAGCAGACTACATATGTACACTAGACACACCTCACTACAGCACGATTCCCAAGATAAGGATGCCCTAGAATGCATAATTAATTACCTCAAATTCAGATATTTAAAAAGGCAAAGGAATGGGCAGTTTAGAAGCATGCATATTGTAGAAAACTGGCTTCTGAACACACTGTACACATAAAAATATATATGATATATTCTTACGTCACAAACTGTTTCATATAGACCGTAAAGGTGGCTGACTTACACCACACCCTCTGAGTGTTCCCAACCCATTAGATTGGATAACCTGCTACGTGTGGGCTATCAGACCACTCAAAGGCTTTGATGTGACACTAATCAGAAAGTGACAGCACCATAGATAGATAATCTCTTTAAGAAACAAACACACCAACAATTCCTATTAATAAATGACATGGTACCACTGAGCAGTGTGGCAGCAAGCTAGCTGTGCTAATGAAATAAGTTTTCACAGCGTGGGGATGTCGAAATGTATTTTCATTAGCAATACGTAAATTCTTTCTGAGCCATATACTTAAAATTCTTTCATTAATTGATTAGATCCTTTATCACCTGAAGGGGGAAAAAAAGAGAGAATAAAACGGCCTCCCTAATTTTAATCATTTACATGTATGTACATATTTGTGTGTGCGTGTACAATATATACGCACACACATTTTGTTAAATTCTTGAAGTTTTACTTGTTTTGTTTAAAAAAGTAAGTAGCCATATGATACTTGTAAATGACTAGCCACAAATTCATGGGAGCTTATGTAACCAGTAAGTGTCTTAAAACTCAGAGTTTTATCAAGAATAATATATTATTTCAATTGAATGATGGTTTCCACTTTTATCCTTATATGGCCAACAAAATCCTGACACAAGATGACATCATATTCAATACTGCCACACTGCTCAGAACAATGAGAAGCGTGACCCTTGAAATGCCAGGTAACTAATTCTGTCAAATAATGGAACACAACAAGACCTTTGTGCATTGACAAGTAGCTGCCAAGTTAGTACTAATCTGTGCTTTGAATCTAACCCTTCAAGCTCAAATTCTCTACACACAGCAAAAAAAAAAAAAAAAAAAAAAAAAAAAAAAAAAAAGGAAAAAAAAGGCTAGACACATTCCAATGGTCTCAAATTAAAATTGTACACTATAGTCATGTGGCTTACTGTAACCATTTATTCAATTCCCTAAGAAAATGGGTATAATAGAGCATGCACAGACAGAATGAGCATACCTCAACAAGAGCAACCGTCTTTCCTGCTCGCTGAAGGAAAGCCAAAAACTGTCGAGCCTTGTTGGGGTCCTGAGTCACACACACACCACATCATATCATAACAATATGTGACTTGCACACACAACAAGCATGCATGCATGCACACGTTCGCAAAATATGTCCTCCAATCACCAAAATATTGTGTCATTCTACGTATTGATTATTTCTTGACAGCTACAAGGCAGTAGCGATTCATCTAAGGCCTCCATAAATTGATAGACAAGATAACTTGACAGTGCAAAAGCAAGGCGTAGACTAACCTACTATTATATATACAAAAAAACAAAAACAAAACAACAACAACAAAAACAAAAACAAACAAAGTAAATATATTAGCTATAACTATAGCTAGCTATACAATGAAGTTGTGCATAAAGTAATGGAAAATGTTTTTTGTTTTTGCTTCTTAAATTTTTTTTATCTAAAGACAATAAAATTAATTACAAAGACAGCTTAAAAAACAATAGAAAAACGAATAATGCAAAGAAACTATTTTTTGGTAATAGCATTTTAGCAGGAGTATTCATGTCTGAAGTAGTAGCAACAAAGCACTGCAAGGTTTTAAGTAGTAAAATTATCACCAAAACATCATGTTCAAGCTAGCCCACCTGAACAGAGCGACTAACTCCAACATCTCTATTTATCACAGAGAAAAAATATATAGTAAAACGATCTCTAGCAAAAATGCAATAGTCTTAAACTTCTGATTTAACCATGATGCAAGCTTACTTCAAGAAAAACAACAACAAAAAAAGAACATAATCTTACACTTATTAAAATATAAACAACATGCTCAGACATTAAACCAACTCCTAACATTAGTATTCATTCTGTTCATTCGAAACATCACTCCCAATTCAAATGAAACGCTACATTACTAAGCTACTCTGCATGTTATTCATTCTGTTCATTGGAAACATCACTCCCAATTCAAATGAAACGCTACATTACTAAGCTACTCTGCATGTACACCATGGTTTACAACAAAGATTAAAAACAAAAACAAAAAAAAACTCGGACTGATAACCTGAGAAATGTCAGCCACCCTGTGTACTGGGTAATCCTTCTTGCTGTGCACTCCCTTCAAGTTCTTGGCAGCACGTGTTTCTGCTGACAGCAAATCATCATAGGCTGAAGATCGCATGTCATCATTCTGTTTGTGTCTCAGGCACGTGCCAAAACCTTTGCTGATGAGAGCCTCGGCAATATTGCTGTCAAAAAATAAACAAACAGGGATAGCATTTCCCTAATTTAACTACCTTGAACAGCTTCCATACACAACAGCCTTTTGCAAGTGCTATTTCTGTGATCTTACAATTCTTGAATTTTAAATGCCCTTTGTGAGTGTGCATGCATGCAGAAGTTAGGATGTTCCATGTCTGTGATTATGAACCTTTGCACAATTAACTCTCGAAATGGTATTGGTGAGAGTAGCAAGGAATTTCACACACACACACACAAAAAAAAAAAAGAAGAAAAAAAAAAGAGGAAAAAAAAAAAGAAAAAAAAAAAAAAAGAAATTCATGAAACAAAATAAAGAACACAGATATTCAAAAATAAAAATGCTTGTATAAATATATACACAAATAATATCGTAAATAAAGAAAAGTTAGATACACAATATACAGTTATATATATATGTGACCGTCTACAGGAAAACCGGGCACAACGAGGCGTGCGTAAATATCGATCAATTTCTTAAAATTGTATTGTTTCAAGTCGACAGAAGGGAATGGTTAGGTCTATTATAGTGGGAATGACTTAAGCTATGACGATAAAACTTGGAGAGCTCAATATCTGGACGCCGACAACTCTGTAAGTGCAAAAAAAATTTTCTCGAAGGGTGCCGCGTTGTGCCCGGTTTTCCTGTAGACGGTCACACACACATATATATATGCACTACTCACATATCCTCCCTAGTAACTGTACAGCAGGTTTTCTCTGGAAAATTTTCTTGTGCTGGCTTGATGTAATCCACAACTACATTGACCTAATATATAGTGGAGACAGACAAACACCGACTGATGAAAACAAATGATATAAATAAATAAATATATACATTACATATATAGTACTTATTACATGAGTCAGAGTGTGATATGGTGAAATATTTCACGAGCAGGCTAATTTATTTTCAGCCAAAGGCGATGTTTTATTCCACACTAGATATCTTCACTGAAGTAGTTTTTTGGTAACTCATGGTGTAAAGTTAGCGAAAACTTACTAGGGGTTCCCCACAACCCAAGCTGATATTATAGCAGCTGCTCTAACCTGGCTGGGTAGGCTCCACTAGAGTAAAGGTTAGCTGTAAAAACCCAGAAAACTTGTGGCCAGGCCCAGTTGCTATAACTACTCTGGTAATGAGCTTGCGCAGTACAGCCATGAGATAACACCATGAGATATCTTGAGATATCACGGGTCACGTACCTAAAAATATCATTGTGAAGATATCTAGGGTGGAATAAATATATATATATATGGGATCCTCCCCTTAAGCTGAGTTTCCCCCTAAACAGAGCTGTCTCCCTGCCCAATGAAGTTTCCCAATATATATATAAATTATCCTACTCATACACATGTAAAGATGAATTAAATATGACTCAGACATTTTTTATCATTAACCCATTAGTAAATTACTGCATGTGTACACATCTATAACTGTATAGCCCCACTAACACTTACATTCACCCCTACCCCCCCCCCGCCCCACCCCCAAAGCTGAAATTCCACTATCAAACCCAAGTATGGCATATATAATACATGAGACCAAGTAATAGATTTGATGACCTTTGGGTAACTTTTTTCAATGCTTTCGATACAAATTATTATACAGCTAATAAAATTACATCTATACTTTTTAATTTTAATGTTTTATCTTAAACTTGCCCCCATTTCTCGACTTTTCGTCAAAGTCTTGGTTAAAAATGACAAAAAAAAAAAGTTTAAATTGCATGACAGAAGTATTTATTTTTGATAAAATATAGTGATATGCATAACTGATCATGATATATGTGAAAAGTCATGGTCCCTTACAGTTACGAAGAAAAATATTTCTTTTTAACATGGAGAAGCTGGCTTTGCGAACAAATTCAAACCCACAGTCACTCTATTCCTGCGTAAAGTCAGCAGAAGCTGGGAAATAATCATTGTAATTTAATGTCTTGTCTTGCGAATTTCACTAAACATCATCGCTCAACCCCCACCATTCTTTTGTTTGAAGAAGGCAAAAAGGGAACAAAGTACACTTCTTGTGGTGTGGGGTGGGTGACCCTTGCTGCAGTATTAAACTGAACAAAGCACACTTCAAGTGGCCAGATTCCTAAAGTGACCACCCCTGTAGCAACAACTTTTAACAACTCGCACAATTATCGCCAGATGACCACCCTTGCAATAGGGATTCAGCAACAAATTCTCAAACCCATGGTTTATATATATATATATAGTTGTTACTAATTTTTTTTTGTGTGGCAAACTGGAGATTTATGAATCTAACTAACTTCAAACTTATACGCAGTAATGGCATTTTGAAAATAAGCGGCACTGCTACTCTAGCCATATGCGCACAATCCTAGATTTGTCAGTGAATTAGATGATCTTTACCAATTGGGCTAGCTGCCAACCAACATGCCTACTGATTGCAATATTCACGACAATCCATACCTCATCACTGTCTGCTAACCCATCATTGTCTGCTAAAGGTACTTAAAAAAAAAAAAAAAAAAAAAAAGTACAGTGCTCACTGAGCTCTAGTTTTGTCTTGTGTAATATGAGCAAATGGCCAACTGCAAGTTACAGTGTAAATTAATCCTGACGAGGGTCCCTAAATCATTAGTACATGTCTAAAGCTAAGGAGAACTAGCACCACTAGTGGTGTATTGTAAATCACAGGAGTGGTAAAGTGTTGCTAACTTTAGACTGAAATAATACAAGCTTGAAACATCTAGAACAATTCCATATTACATCAGACAATTCCAAAGTCACTATGCAACCCACGAAGCATTCAATCTCAAAATAAAATAATAAAAAAGTAAGTAAAGACATACAATACCTAGCCACCCTCTAAAGTTTGGAAAAAGAAGGAATTTTAACAAACAAAAACTGAATCCTGACTTATGAAAGGCTAAACTGTAATGCTTCTTTTAGCTCGATTTCAATTGTGTACGAGTATTTCTATGAACAGTAACTTCCATAGTTACAATCAAACAAAGTAAAGGTCACACCTTACTTAGTCAAGATGACTCACCACCACTAAAAGAGACCAGCCCTAATACTGGAAAGTTGCAAATACAACAAATAAATACCCTACTAGAAAAAATTCTTGGTGGGCCAGAGAGATCTAAATGCACAGTATGAGGTTGCTCTGGTCACCAATGCATCATAAAAAATTGCGGCATTTTTTAAAACTTGCTGATAATTTCATTAATAAATACAAATAAGTACATGTATTTCTTGTAACCAAGCACCTGTAGATTAATTACCTGTTCCGCATATTTACGTATATAGTCAAATGACCAATTTGTACAAGATTAACTCGGCAAGTAGTAAGAGTTCCTTAGAACATAACAAGTATCAAGCCGACTGTGGTGTCAATAGTGCAATACACCGCAACTTTTTATAGTTTGGGTAATAAACAGTAAAAAAATAATGCCACAAGACATGACCCAGTGCACAGGTGCTGTCTAAATTAGTATTACGTAGACCCTACAGTTAAACATTTGAAAAGCGTGAATACTAAGTTTAGATGTGTCAAACTTACATACTCAGACTGAATAAACACGACCATCTTCAAAAGCATTTAATCTCAAGGGCCAATCAATGTTGAGTCCCATACTTATATGCAGAGACATGCACATCCACCCATCACATAGTTACAGAGCTTTAAAACTACTAAACAAGGAATTTTCAAAGACTTGCAAAATCTAGAAAAAATCCAGTAGGGTTTCCACTCCGTTTCCCTTGACTATTGGCCACAATTGCCATCACTCAATGACAACATGTGGCTATCATATAACAGCACCTGACAAGAGGGCCATGTAGAGCTTCTAATAAAAGGATTCCAGCTACGTCAATACAACTATGACATTCAACCACACTTGTGTAATTCATGCCTCCAGGTCACCACCTCAGGGGGACTATGGTTACGGTAAATTCACGCTGCTTACACAAGCAATTAATACCTCATCAAATGCGGTCACACGATAAACCCGGAAATAAACCTATAATAATAGCAATTAATTAGTTGGTTTAGATGTAATAAAAAGTGCTATGTTTGATGTTGTGAGTTGCAGTCATGCAAATAACTTTTGTAGATAGATTTATGCTTTAATTTAGTGAACACAAGTTGTTATTACGACAATAACTTTTGCTGTCTAAACACGTCTTTTTAATTTAAGTAATAACAATCCTTTGAGAATAGTCCAACTCCAGTAATCTAATGCATGGAATGAATAACACAAACATTTCAATATTACTTACCTTTTTTCCAACAAGCTTCTTGCGCAGAAATTCTCTGGCTTCAAACATATAAGGTATGTCATAGAGTGGACGTGGTTTTGATGGTGCTTGTGATGAGCTGCCATCTTCATCTTTTTGCAGTCTGTATACAAGTAATTTACAAGTAATTTAAAGTAATTAGTCATGAAACCCAATCACATACAATGGTGGACACATGGCCTCTACAACACAAATGATTAACAACAACAAAAACAACAAACAACCAAAATTGAAAGTCATGCATGTGGAAGGTAAGAATATGAAATAGTACTGTAAGTCGCTACATTACAAGCACACTTGAAGTATATCAAAGAAATCCAATCAATTGCGTCAGAGGGTCCTATTTCTATCTTATGAACTACTTCTCTTGACCAGCTCATCTTTTAGACATCAAATGACCCTATTCAGCAGAAGCTCTTCATCCTGCTCTTTGACGGCATAAATTCATTACAGTACATAAACAACATCAAATGTTCTCTGGGACCAGACTAAAATAAACAAAATATAATTCTGACGCCATATCAAATACCTAAGTTTGAGATACCACTTAAAAGGTTCTTTCTGAGAAGGTTGGCCCTACTAAAGTCTACCGATACAGTCCGGGAACCACCTAGCCCATGAGATCACAGATGCATCCTACAAGCAGCAGACTGGGCAGAGCAGGCTAGGCTAGACTTGGTGTCAGGAAAGCCACCTGGAGAAATTTCTCCCAAAGTGTGGCAAGCTAAAACTATGAGCTACATCCCGACAAATTGCTGTCAACAAATGATTATTAATACCCTCTCCTGCTTAAAAAAAATTAAAATTAAAGACACTGAACCTTATATGGTAACATCTCATGACATTACTAAAGTTACCAGGTCAAGGCTAGGCAGAAAGAATACAATGATTCATACATAACATATATATAACCACACACATTAGAGAAGAAATTTAAGATTCTGACTCTACGTAAATGTGAAGTGTTATTATTGGCGAGCGAGCGAAGCGAGCGAGACACTATCAGGGGTAACTCAATCGAGACTTCGCTATATTTATTTATTTATTTATCTGTTTATGGGGTACGTGAGACCTCTGTTTTCGCCCGCGCTTCTAATTACGTAAGTTAGGTAAAGCGTTCACAGTTCCAGTATTTTTCAATTAACGAGCGCGGAGAATCCTGCTGCAGACGCAACTTTGTTTCAACCAAAAAGTTTACAGCTACTCTCTTCTTGAAACAATTGTGAAGTCTTTGTCAAGCTGCGCTTCTTTGCCACTGCTTTCGAAGTTTATTCAGGTAATTCTGTTAGTTTAGTCTGGGATCAGAGACTTTAGATTCTCTGATTAACTGAGAATGGAAAGGGTTACACTGTGCACTACAGTTAGATGTAATTTCTGTCCTATTTTTCTGTAAAAAGAGTCTGCTCGCTCGCCATGCATTTGCGCTATTCGAGCGCACCACTAGTTATTATTATTTATTTGCCATGCGTGAGAGCGACATAGTAGTTGTCCTGTCTGCCTATCACACTCTAATTAGGGAGATTACTGGCAATTAACCATTGATTTAGGTATGAATTTACTAAGAATGATGATTTAAAACCTTCTATTGTGATAAAAAAAATTTTTTTTTTAAATTTTGGGCTGATTTTAACAAAATTTTGAAGTTGCTCAGCACTATGTAGGTACTAGCTGTTGTGCTCCCTACTGTCACATCATAATGTGAGCAAATAATTTCTTGCTGCCCGAGGTATTTGTTTATGCTGGGAAATTTACCAAGTGTTGGAAGCAGAGCTTCCTTTGAAAATATATACCAATGAGTGTCTCTGGCCTACTTTTTCTTCTTCTCTTTTACATCGCTCAACCTATTGATACCTGCTTGGGAATAGCCAAAAAAATTATACCTTTCAGTCTGAGAAATGATTTTGTAATAGCTAGCTAAGGGTTTGCACCTTTGGTGCTTTATTTATACTGTTATTATTATGAGTACTACTAATGTTGCTTACAAACGTGACTACATAAAATAAAATAAAGCACAGTACAGCTAATCACTCAAATAATAATGACAATGATGATTAGACTTACGATAACAAAAGGTAGTAATTCAGTCAAACTTAGTGGAAAATGACTGCGGGCGATGCACACAACCTCATATTATAACAAAACAAAACCCCAACAACAACAAACAAAAAAGAAAAAGAAAAGCAACAACAAAACAACAACAACATAAAAAACAACAACAAAAAAAAACAAAAAAACTTATTTTACTTTTTTCTGACCGCACCTTGGTGCTCTGAAGCTGGAGAAGAATATTTTCTGGTAGTTTTTGTCTCCCGTCTTCACAACAAGATTGTCAGCGTTCCCAACTTCAACCACTTTGCCAGTGAACTTTTTGTCCTTTGCATTTATTTCAGGTGTTGCAGAGGGAGTGAAACCCTTCCACAAGCGAAGCTGATCCTTCTTTGCTTGCCTAAATAATTAGCCAAATATATTAACATAGGATAACAACTTACATGCCAATTTATAGCAAATAAAATACAGTTCAATAACACACAAGTGATATGCATGTAACTAGAGTGAATAATTTACATTAAAATCCCATCTCCTTAAAAACAGAAAGGCAACAATTTAACTTCATTCATATTTACAAGTAATAACCCAATTGGTGCCCTAAACTGTCTTATTCTCAAGTACATACCGTTCTGCTCTTCTCAATTTTTCCTTAGTTTCCTTGTTTGCAATAAAGGCCATGCTCCAGTCCACACATTTGGCATATCCTTCCTTCAGCAGGAGCTCTGCAATACTCCCAGCCTGGACATGACAAAGACAGAACAACTAGAAATGCTGTTCAGTTTTAACCACACTAGACTCAAGGAGATATGTCTTTAGAGGAAGATGAAACCATTATGATAAGTGTGGGAGTTCTTATTTATATATACATTTTGTTTAATTTCTTTTATAATTTGTACTGTGAGATTGTTTTCATAATGAGGGGTAAGGGTTTGTTAGGTAGAACATAAGGTGATATTGTTAACAAGTGATGTCACTTGTGCAGATCAGTACATGTACTAAAATGTCTGCAACGTGTATCAGTTCTACTTACCAAGATAAGTAAATTTATATTTACTTACAACAAAAACAAGAGGTGAGTGAGTGTAGTGAGACACTATCATGGCATACCAACTTGAGCCAATGGTCACTATGTACTTCTGTAAGTGTGGCACATTAGTGGTGCATGAGATATAGTAATGAAATGGATATCAGTTTTGGTAACGACTTCCAGTCCAGTTAGTCTAGAGCAGACCCAAGTGTTAGAACTTTAGGTCTCTTTGTCGACTGCCTAACATTGCTTAGTGGATGATAGAGAGCCACGAAAAGACAACCCTACCATCTCAGTGTTTTCGCCATTAGTATGCTTCTAAAATAATAAGCTTGAGCTTTAGTATGCTGCTAAAACAATAAACTTAAGCTTTAAGGAAACTACATGAGAAAAAGGCGAGTTCAGATGTACTTTAGCATATCATTAAAAGGCGAATACACCTTTGACTTCACCAAACACTGGGATTAAAGAAAACTCGAGGGGAAAGTATATCAAAAGGCAGTAGTTTATATGCAGCTCTCTTCCTTAGCCCATTAAAGTAAAAAAGAAAAGAAAAAAAGACAGCTTGTTACATGTGCAGAAACACATCACTAGTTTATTAAACACGCACACAATAAGGTATTATCAGCTTAAATATCTATACTATTTGTAAACATCTCGAGTGGGGACTTATGTTTTGCTGCATCTCAGTATTTGTGGTGCCTCCGTGTTTCCACATTTTACATCAGCTGAAGGACTTGACACATTACATACATCTGGTATTCCAAGTTAGACGAGTCTACACATGACATCTGCTGCCATATAGAATGTCACCACCATGTTGACGCCAAGTTGGTAGCACCAACTTAATCAGCCCCACGGGCATGACTTCAACTTAAACAAAAAAACATCCTACCATAAAACAATTTCTAGTGTGAAATCCGACCAATACATAAGACTAAAATTGGAATTTCAGATATTATCTAAAAATGCAAAGTTCCAAAACACATTTTTTATCACAATATTAGGTGTATTACCCCCACCTTCCTCTCCCACGAAGAAATATATTACCTTCACATTTTTAAAATGAACTTATCTAGTATTACACTTATAAGGATATAAAAGATTTCAATTCATAACTCCTACATCAAATTAAGTTTTTCCTCTGAAACATTATCCACTAATAGTTGGCAGTAATGTTCAAGTTGAATTCCACTCACCGGATGGCTGATGGTACCATACACCAGCTGGTTAGTCACACCTTCCAGAGTAACTGTAACCTCACGCTGCAGCAAACGACATTCAGTGAAGAACCTAGCTAGCTCAGCAAACGGCTCTGGAGCATCTACGCCATCCTTCTTGAATTGTGGGCTCTGTTCAAAGAAAAGTAATAAAAAATACCATGTAATAACTAAATATTGTATGGCTGATGAGAATTCATCATCATCACCACCACCACCATCATATTATTATTATTATTATTATTATTACTATTATTAAGTCTGACCCTTCATAAAAACTAGATTGAAACTCTCGGGTCTAGATAGAAGCAAAGGCAAAGTGTGAAAAAAGTCGTGGATTGTCGTAGCTCAGTGGCTAAAGCACTGGTGGCTAAAGCCAGGGATCCTGGGTTCGATTCCTCGGCGACAACTAAGATTATTATTATTAGTGTACACAAGTGATCAGAATGTATGTGACATGTACATATGTATCCTAAAGTGAACTGTCTCTAAAACTGAGAACACACTATACTATGGTGTCATAAATGCAAGCAAAGACAGGAAACTCTTATGCTTAAACAACCATTGCTTAAACAACCATTTAACTATGATTATCTTTCATTAACTAAAAAATATCGTAATAGGGAATTACATAATATTTCCTCTATTCCAAACTTAGCACACTTCAAACCAGACAATACAACATATCCTCTCTCTGTGTCCTTCCCCTACCCCCTACTGTGGTGTACTAATCACTTGCATGTGTGGTAAATATAGAACACACCTTCCTAAATGTGCTGAGCAGTGTGTGTCCTATGTCACTGCTGATGCGAATGCTTCACTCAACAAAGAGTGAAAGGAAGTTACCTCATAAATAGGATATACTTCTAGTAACAGCAATGCCTACTCCAGACAACAGTTAATTAACCCATAATCCCTGCATATCTTAACAACAGTATAATAATTTCATCAAACTGTGTTACCACTCTGCATACACAGCAGGAAACACTGTATCCCAACAGGATCCCAACACCTTCCAAGGGCAAAACCTAGGATACTATAGTTAGAAGGGAACTATTCAGCGGTTGGTTAGATCTTCTCACAATGCCGCTTAGTCTGGTGGTCGCATCGATTGCTCAATATCCCAAGTTAAGGAAGGAAATATGGATTCAACCGCAAGCCATAAATTTAGGATGGTACAAATATTGAGCTCTGAGGTTTCATAAAAATTAGAATTAGAATTATCTCAATCAAAAGGTTGAAGAAAAAAAAAAAAATGGTTCAACAAACAACAACAAAAAACAAACAAGCAAAACAACAACAACAACAAAAAACAAAACAAAAAAACAGTAACAACAAAAAACTAACAAACATTGTACTTAACACAACAAAAAGTTATTTCTGAGGAATCGGAAGTTAAAAGGATAACTGCTGTTATTTTTTAAACATAATATATCTTTGCCGTTCATTCGACACTGTTCGATGCCACTTGTTTATAATTCTCCTACTTTACTACATATTTTATGACATAGGGTGTAATTTGATGTACTTGAAATAAACTGTTGACAAAAAGTTACAATTGAATGCTCTGGTTTTACTGTCCTATAATATTCATATGGGTAGTGGGTGAAGGGAGCTAATCTAGAAACTCTAATTGCCCATAATTTTTTACCTATAAAAAACAACAACAACTAACTAGCTAAACAGTACTCACGAGACAGTTTGCTTTTTTGATTAATCCATTTGTAAATTGTTGCATGAGTACACATCTCAAAATATATAGCCCCACCCTCTAACACTAATGTTTCCTCCTCCTCTCTCTCTCCCCCCCCCCCCCCCCCCCCCAAGTGAAAATTCTGTATCAAACTTCTGGTATGCATGCAAATTTCCTCACAAATCAGAACTTTAGGACTAAAAAAAACACAACCACTATAATACCTTAATTCCGGACATGGCCACTGTAATCATTGTGTTCGAAGGTTGGACAAGTAGACGTACAGTAGACCCGTCTCGAACATGTTCAACAAGTGCTGCAGAAAAGTTAAAAAAATCTCAGTGAAGTGAAAATAGCCACTAAGTCGCCCTTACCTGTAAACTGCTTGTTGTGGTTCCTTTCAACAAAGAGACGAAGGTCTTCCACAGATAAATTTGACACTATTTCTCGAACCTCCTACAAGAATCAATATCAACAATAAGAATAATACACTAGAACAACTATGTCAAATACTTAAAAAAAACAACAACTTACTTCCAACTAATTACATTTAATGAAGTTAATAACAAATGTGTTATTTCTTAAGACTACCACATCAGAAGCATATATAACAATTAGACAAACAAAACATTGTATCACAAAAGACATCAGATTGTACACCTTTGAAGTAGTAACGTGACCGTCAGAACAGGAAATTATACACTTATTCCCAAACTTGATTATCCATGCCCCACATACAAGGATAATGCACGTGTGTGTACTATAGATAGATACACAACACAACACAGATACTCAAGCGCACATGTGGAGTTTCCTTGTCCCACATCCCCTTCTTGGCAGACTTCGCAGTGGCTTCCAGAAGAGACAAACGTTCAACTTCCCTGGAACCAAACAGTTGCACAAAGAAAAACCAAAATTAAATAAATGAATAAAAAAATTAAAAAATTAAAAAGGTTAAAAAAAAAATAAAAAAAATAAATAAAAATGAAAAGAAAAAGAAAGAAAGAAAAAGAATTAGATTCCATAAGTGTATTCCTGTAGATATCCAACAATGAGCTAATAACTCATTACCATTCAGCACTTACTTCTGTATTATAGGGATAATTATTTATTGGGCGATTGAAAAACAAACAACAAAAAAAACAACAAAAAAAACAACAACAACAACACAAAAAACAAAAACAAATAAATAAATAAATAAATAAAAACAACAAAAAACAAAAAGCATCAACAACAAAACTACGGTCACCCTTAATTAATCCATCATGGCGCTGTATAACAGTTACTATGTATATCAGCTAATTCAAAAACATTTAAAACTGACTTCATCTGGGAAAAACTTGTCTCCAATGTCCCAATTATAACTCCAAGACAACATATCACTTACGGACTCGATTTTCCTGTTTGTTTGACTTCTGCAAATCCTGCAGACACCACAGCATCAGCCAGGTTGCTAGGCTGCCCTTCCACCATTACCCACACACTGCCATACACTCGATTGGACGTAGCCGGCTGTAAGAATATTGAAAATACCATACAACTATAAATACCCTACAGGATAAATAACTCCACTGCAATCCAATCCAGACTACTTACCACTCACTGCAAAGGCTTAATTACAATCATGCTTTTTATCAAAATATACACTGTATATCTGGGAAGAAGTAACTAGAGAATGTTTACAGGACCAACCACTTGTTAGACATCACCCACATATCATATGCGAGTGTTCACAAGCTACTTAAACTCAAGCACGACTTGGACAACATGTAATGCATGAAAACTTGCAGGTGCACTCACATGTATATTCATTTAATTATTACACATTGAATATTTTCCCTGAGTATTTGTATATCATGCGAGTGCTCATACTTTCCCATATTGAATGCTATGTGTCCGTGCATAGTTCTGGACACCAATTTGTTGAAGTACAATGGTAGAGTTACCTCTGAACAACCAGGCTTTCTTTTTTTGTGGCTGTAAAAAAGCGAAAATGGGGAAGAATACGAATCTGGTCGCTACTCTTCTCTAGCTAGAAGCTTGGATAGGTACTTCAGGAAATGAGTATTGCATTTTGACGGAAAAGGTGGTGCATTGGGAAAATATCCAATGTATTATTAACAACTTATTTACACTCATCGTACAACATGGGGATGACACTTCACTCTCACACTTGCCAAAAATACTTACATGTGCTCGTGAAATCTCTCTCTATTGTACACTGACTCATGCAACAAGTATCATTGTATAAGATTTTCATATTGAAAAAGGGTCAAATCAAGATTAAGGGGAGTTTTTTTTTTTCCAGAAGAATTTTTTGATAAAATAGAGTGAGATACACAATTATAAAGTGATGTGAGTCATGGTCCTTTCACTACAATTAAAATATATTTCTTTATAATTTGTATGAAGCTTGCTTTGTGAACCATTAGTACATCTCCGTCTACAGTAGACTGAAACGGATAAATATTTTTGGAGTATATAGTCTTGTGAACCTCACTGGATATTATCACTCTATCAACTGTTTGTATTTGAGAAGCAGCACAATCGCGAACCTCGCTGCAACACTATATGTTGGACAATTTCCCCCCTCAAAACACACTGTATTTACACAGTTCCAAATAGCAACAGTGGTATAGTTTAGTTAAACCATGGCAACTCGAGAAATTGTCGCTAGATAACCATCCTCTCCAAAGACATACTTACTCAAACCCATGGTTAACTATATTATATATATACCACTTGTTCCGGAATGAAATCAAAATAGTGAAATGTGACCTTAAGCGTGCAGCAATACATTTTAAAGTGCAATTTTCAAAAATATTTTTAAGCGTGATTGCTGGTACTAGCACATTTTTACTAGCGCCATCATTTTCTCCGTATTTCAAAGTACGTAATGATTGCATTTCTATTTGTCTAAATAGAATAAAAACAATCGCCGACAAAGGAGTCGATTTTATCGCTAATTTACAGGAAGATTAGTCCCATTTGGACTCCATTGATAGCGAAACAAGAGGAGCTAAGTCATGGACATGCTTCTGCAGGAGCTATAGAAGCTGGTACTTTCGACGGTAAAAGGTATTTATCAAATAGTGAGCATGGTTGGTGACTTGGAATGGAATGTAAATAAAATATCTGATTAACAAGAGTCTGAGTGTTTTGATGAAATTTCAATAAATCATAAAATTTGTCAATCATTGATTTAATCTTTTCTAGCAATTGTGATGAACTTCAATCAATTCTTTGGAGATATAGAGATACTTCTTTGATCACTTTTGCTGCAAAGCAAGATAACAGCGTGACTGTAACAATAGTTTACATAGTAGCTACCTATTTCTAAATGTTTCATACACATATTACGTACCAAACTGAAGGAAAAACCATGCTCTTTCAATTGGTAATATTGGTTTAAATTTTAGTTAAAGCTTTGTTGAGATAAATATTATAATGTAAAATAACCAGAACTTTTTAATTAAACTATTTAATTAGGGGCATTGGTGATATCCCTCACAAGTTACAAAGATCATGAAAAAGTATAATCTTTTGTGAACCTACTGATATTTTTGTTTTATTTTTTGGTTATGTACTTAGCTTGAAAACAATTAACATACAATCCTGTCTGTATATCACAGATTGGAGAACTGACTTTAATAAATTAAATTACAATGATTTAACTATTCTCTACCAGAATTTATCCTGACTAAATATTGACAGTAGCAGTATAGAGCATGTCCTTCATTATTCTCTAAACAGCTAATATTAGCACCAATAATTGAACTGCATGAACTAATAAATTAAAACTGGATTGGCAAGGTGTGATTTGCATGATCACAATGTCTTCATTAGTAACCTTCACCAGCAATGCATTCAACAGGCAAACATTAGAAACAAGGTGTTGGGTGCATTTGATGAGATGACTCAGTATAATAGCATGCCTGGGATCGATGCAACAGATAAGTAATGAAAGGATCACTATCCAACCCAAGATGTGTGGAAGGACATAATTTATAAACCAGAATAGTGATAACAATTCTTCTTCTGGTCTTGCTCTGGAACATCAAGAACATGATAGCAGGCATCCGGAAACTAAATACTTTGGTATTATGCATGTGGCCAAGGAGAAGTCAACCAATGCTATTGCACACTCTTATATTATATATCCAGTTGTGTTTCTGACATACGTACATGTCCATGGTTACACCTATAAGTCCTACAACAACCTGTCCTTCAATCCCATAGGCACCAAAATCCCATTGTCTGCCCACAAGTTTTTTGGAGAAATTAATTAGAACTATTCTAGGATAACTTTGGCCTGCCAACCAACAAAATACAATGATCCAAACTAACCCTGACTTGTAATTGACTGACCCTGAATGTGCAGGTGCCAGTTGAGAAGTGACCACTAAAGTGACCATTAACTTCTATTATAGAAATGTGATCCCTCCTGCATCCTTGGCTGAGGCCTGCCGCATCCTGCATTTTTACCAGCAGCCTAACCAAAAACTGAGTTTCGTAAGTTCCACTATCCTATTCATGTCGTCATTGTATCACAGAAAAGTAAGAAATATATTTCCAGCATTTTGCTTCTGAGATCAGTAGTAAGAGCAACTTTCTAGGAAGTGCTCGTAAGTGTAAACGTCAGCAAACCTGATTAATTCATTCCAAGCATTTCTCTGATAATTTATGAACTTTTAACCAATGCACCGTGTTGTAAATGTCCGGTGCAGCAAGAAAGCTTAAAATTCTGCTTTATGATAGCTACACAGCATCAGTAAATATGTTATACATGCACACATGCACAGCTGGGTGCATCACACTAATAGTTATTAAAAGTGTGCATGTGCGCGCGCATGTGTAGGAACTAGTGATACTGTTGTTGTTGCTTCAGGGGAAAAATCTGGGCACATCAAAATGTTATAGCTCCAATCACCATGCTAGTTCAACACAAAATAATATCAAACGGTAATGCTATGGGAAGAAAAATTAATGAGTTGGTAGACAATGCATGATAACTTGCTATGTTGTGCTAATCAGTATAATGAAGTACTGCTGCTGAAAATTGCCTAATCAAGATGCTGTTGCATTGACATAATTTACTAGCATTGCACGAGTAAATTTACCAAATTATAAGAAAATCCTAGTAGTGAGGAAAAAACAAAACAAAACAACAACAAAAACAAACAAAACAACAACAACTGTTAACCAAAGTCAACATATGTACTGCCCATGCTCATTAAAATTGAAGTCAGAAACAGTAATAATGTAAACTTACGGCATGCTCCACCACAAACTGGACCTCACGACCAATGATCATCTTGCGAAGGAACTCGCGTGCTTCCCATGCAAATGGCTGTGAGGGAAAAATATGATAAAAATAACCCAATCAATTTTACTATGACAGAATAACAATAATTTGATTGTAGTATTTTGTTTAAGTTGAATACAATATTTAGTGAACATAAAATGTTAAATCTTTTAATAATAATAATAATAAACAACTTCCTTTTGTGAGAAACGACAAGAAAAGACACAATAACAAAACAACAACTAGTGGTGTGGTGTGTGGGGGAAACATCAGAGTTAAAGGGTTGGGGGAGGGGGAGAATAACCAATTTCTTTTGGGGTGATGGGAAGTCCCAGTGTTCCCTCCCCTACTTCCCTCCGTATCAAATACCAATATATACACATACATACATACACACATATATATATATGCATGTTAGTAAGAATGTCTTAAATCATAGCTGCTCACATCAAGTCTTCTTGAAACCAAAGTGCAGTCATTAGCAGTACAGATATTTAGATATATACACTTTATTGTTCTGCTTGATTGTAAATTCTTTATTGATTTACTCACAGCTATGGATGAAACTATGAACTTCAGACATGTACGCACCTAAGCTAGTTTGCTTGTCAGTGTGCTGAAGCACGCCATTAGTAATAGGCAGTGTGCAGCTATGTGTTCAGCAAGACAGGACATAAAAAACATGAAAGCTCTTAGGGGTGTTTTCATACTGCAAAAAAATTCATTTCTCGGCTGAATTATTTTCTGTTTATGTAACCAAACAAATTCTAAAAGTGACTTGGAAACTTTTCCTTTTGCAGAATTTTGGCACAAACTCCATGGAAAATGATTGTGTTTACAGTGTGAAACACGAGTAACAAAAAAATTAACAAAATAATTGTCACTTTAAACAAAAGCATTACCCTCTTACAGTTACTAGAACTACATATGTACCTCTTTTAAAGCTAATTGCTCTTGTAAATAAGGGTCGTGTCGCCATTAAAGGTCACATGACCTCATATGTAATTAAGTCATAATCATTTCAGATGTCCGATAATCTGTAACTTATTACTGTTCTAAGTTAGGTTAGGAGATGAGAATATTTAGTCTTAATTAGGCTGACTAGTAAACTGGTCTAGGCTCAGGGGTCCACAGTTTTTTTTTTTTGTATTTTCATCACATTCACACTCCTATAATTCCTACCTACCATAACAACCGACTATGTTTGCGTAACAGCCTCTCCCCCTCCCCCCCCACAGCCAGCTGTGTACAAGACCTACGTACATCATATATGTCCATTGTAGGGGGGAGAAAAAAAGAAGCTGTAATGAAATTAATCAGACAAACATCACTTTGATCTTTTGTGCAATGTCAGCTTACAGAAGTAGAAGTACCAGCCTGTTGCACGAAACTTAATTGTGAAATCAAAGCTGCTTTATACGGAAAGAAAACGTTCAAAAGTCACTTAAATCAAGGTCACAGTATACACTGTGATGTAGTGTTTGTAATTTCCCCTCAAGAGATTGAGACAACAAAGTAGAAAACCTACTAAAACGACTCCATTCTTTGGAAATTGGTGTCAACTCAACAATACACCCACTCTGGTACGAGCCCTTTAGTTCTATGGTGGCTTTTTGGGGAACAGGTAGACTTTAAAAGGTTTTCTATCAAAGACACTGAATCCAGGCAATACAGTAGAAACAGGAAATAACAATGGCAACACAAGCCAGCTGCATATTTTAATGTGGAAATCTAATTTGTGTGCAAATACGTGTATAGAAACAAGAGGAAATTAAAAATATTATGAAGCCAGCAGTCTCTCCAGCTTAGTTGACACAACCTCAATGGAAAAATGTTTTTCTTTAGGGCATTAGGTGATCTAGGCAGCTGGTACCTTATATCCTCTCCTATAGCAATTACAAATAATGTATGCACAACACAATATATAGTTCTGATCAGACAGATCACTGTCATAAGAACCCTAACAATCGGAAACAAAAAAAAAAAATGAATTTCAGAGTTAGCTGGGAATTGAATAGGGTATAGGTGCCAACTTTATCTGTAAGATATTTAGCAAAATTGTTAGTGAAATGATTAAAGAGAATCACTAAAAAGTATCTTATAGCCTCTCGCATGGTTTTGCCAGCTGGAACATCAATCACCTTGTTGAACCTGTAAACTAGATGATATATTCAAATAGTTTGGTTGCAAACATGCCCGTATTCAATTTCCAAATCCACAAGGCCCTGAAGCTATGTATTGTAACTGTTTGTAGAACTATATACAATTGTCTATTGTGAACTTTTGTAAACCTATCTCCCATCCACATTCCACCCCTCTTATCTTCCCCCTTGACCTAAACCCTTGATACGTATGTACAATAAGGTTAATAGATATGTATCAGTTGGTCAGTCTGCCACTACAGAAGAAACCAATAGCATGTAGTCTTGTCAGCGTAACAAATACTTTTAAAATTCTCACTCTCGTCAACCAATCAAATAAGGAAAAAACAAAACAAAAAACAACAACAAAAAACAACACTGTCTATTGCATAAACGCTATCATAATGTAGAAGCTATCAGGTAATTATGCCAATAAATATTGTAGCATCATGATAATCGTTTTTTTATACACTTGTTTGGTTTAACATGGGACAAGGACAGACGATTATGGACACATTAGACAAGTCTCTACTCGTAACACAACAGCCGGATATAACAAAGACCTCAGTTAAAACAAGAAGACATAGAATGCACGAAGTATCAGTCACCTGAACTGAACTATTGCACAGGAAGTAGCTCCAGACAGGTAGTATGATATAACATAGAGGAACACTAACCCCTCATACTCAGAGCCAGTAGTCAATATAAGAAACACAGTACAAGTGCAGCCTTTCAATTATTACTTTTTGCTACCTTATTTAAAGAGACGGTAAAAATAAGAAGCTGTAGATGAAAGACATTTTTATTTTTACAGAAAGCAGTATACACACTGCTGTGTCTCAGTGTATATCACATGACCTCTAAAAGTGTGACACTAACTCAGCCGACTTCAAACCTAGAAAAAAAAAAGCCCCTGTTGTTCCGAGTGCCCACAGGAGCTCTCAGCTGGCCCTAATTAATTCATTTCCACCTGTACTTACCTCACTTCCTCTCTACAGTAAAGTTCAGCTAATCTTGCTTTTCTGAAAAGTCATTCAGAGTATGTGTGCATGTGGAGATGATTGCCATGCCAATGAGGGGCTCTAATCCAGCTCGAAGTTCTAGCTAGCAATTCACCAAGAACATAGTACCAATCAATATTTATTGCAATAACCATCTACCCAACTGAACAATTCTAAGTTAAGAAGCCAAGATGGAACCCCCCAATTTAATCCAAAAATGTTATGCTAACTTTGGCAGTGTACATGTCTTGTTCTAAGCATTTGGTAAAGGGTATTACAAACAAATGCCCAAGAAAGTTCATGCGGGAAAAATAAATAATTAGGATAGCAGCCAACTTATTACCATGCAGACCTTCGCACATCTTACGATCGATAAGACTGCAAGCAAGTATACTCTATAGAACTGTGTGGCAATGAAGTTGCTCAGAAGAAATACTCATATAATATATATTGTACACAGACTACTATTAGTTTACTAAATGATATTTTTCTTATTGATTGGTTAACTGATCGAAGACTTGCCAAAACCACTAAGTCACTTATTATCCAGTGTAAAGAAAATGTATGCAAAAAGTTGGTCAGACAGCTAGCTATACAAAGTAAAGTCTTAAGTCTTACACTTGCAAGCTATATCTCTTGAAGGAATATGTTAGGCAGCTTGAAAGTTATTAAAATGAAGCCTTTAAAAACTAAAGCTTTATTAAATATTAAGCAGATGAGCAAAATGCCAGTCTATTTGTCACAGTGGTACATTTATTGTATGAGCTTTTACACCAGCAAGTTCGCATAATCTTTGCCAACATCATAGCTTAGTACAGACATAACCACGGATCCTCAAGTCCAAGCACAAATATGAATCAAGAGTTAGTGTTCATAATGATAGTCCTAGCTGGGGTTGTCCTATCTAGTCTTCTGACCCATGACTCCTTCAACTACCAGGATTAAAGTAGGATTGGGGAAGCCCACCCCAACCATTAGCTTCAAATCTCCAACTTCTGAGCTCTCACCACATTCAAAATTGGCAGTACCCATGGTACAAAGACTACCGTATCATGGCTACTACCCCAACCCAAAGTACAAAAAGGTTAGCTGCATGCTGCTGCTGTAAGAAGGGAAGCTTAAATATCTGGTAAAGGGACTAAAGGGTGATAGTTATCTATCTGTGACGCCTATCCAAAATGCAATGGCTTAAATGTATACACGTGTTTTGGTCAGACTACAATTTCTCTAATCAATAGCTTGAGGATATTCAAATGCTTCCTCCATGGTGTAACTACAACAATAAACAGCATCTACTATATGTATAAGCTGAAAGACATAACTACCTACTAGTCAAAACATCTAGTCATCTTAAATTTAAAAAAATTAAATTGTAAAATTAAATTTGATATAAGTTGATTTTTGCCATTATTTGATCTATATTAAAAAAATAAAATAAAATAAAAAATAAGAAAAAATAAGCTAAATTAAATTTGCCTAAAATTAAAGTTTAGCTTTTTTCACCTAGTTTTAGGAAAGAATCATCAGAAAGGCATTATTCAGTTTAAGAATTCCTAAAAGGGCTATCTGTTTACCATTAATCTTAGCTAACAAATATGATTACCTCTATCTTCCCAAGTGGTGGTAGCTTCTGAAAATCTATTGAAGCCATTCTGACCACCTAAATGACCAGTAGCGTTTGACAAAAACACTCGGCTACTAATACAGGCAGGGTTTTTGACATTACAGATGGTTAACTACTTGCCACATTTTTTTTTACCTAATAACAAACAAACAGCAAGAAGCATTCCTAAGCAGTTTTGAGCCTAACCCTTAAAATATGGGGGGGGGGGGGGGGGGTAAAAAGCTGTGCTAGAAAAGTAGATAATATTTATTAGTAGAGTTGCACCGATAATCTATCGGTCTGTCGGCCTACTTTTTCGATATTGGTATCGGTCGTCAACACTACCTGCCATATCGATATAATTAACCGATTGAAATTTTTTTCGTACTCACTGCGTGGACACTGAACGGATGAGTTCCACCTGCTCTTAGACGGTGTAAAGACAAAGAAACTTAACTACGATGTCTAAAAAGAGGTCACCAATTTGGCACTACTTTGTTCCTGGCACTGAAGACTCAAGACTAGTACCATTATATTATTTCTAATTATGTAAAAATCAAATTTTCAAAATTCAATGAATAAGTCTATTTGTTATCAGTCGATTCTAGATACAATATCGGTTATCGGTATATTGGTAAAATCTTCTATCGGTGCAACTCTATTTATTAGTTGTCAATATTTACATGCTATTCTGTAGCTAAGTAGTAGTTGTAATACACAAGACTTTCACACACAACACACACACTAGTTCACTAGACATGCCAACACAAGACTTTCATTGTATTCTCTTCATGACTAGACTATTAGACAATAGATTTTCAAGTAAGAACAATACTGTTGCATAGGGCACATAGACATGACAATGGCGCATTACCACGATAACGCCATCACCTTTAAGATGAATAGAAAATGAACTCTCGCAAGTTTGTAAGACCTGACTGCATCCAGCAACATTCACATGATATCATGTCAGAGACAACTTGACTAAAGAAGTAAAAGTAGCTGTATCATACCACTTCCTGCATGGTACTCAATGTAGAAGAACTTATTAGAACCCTACTCCTATTGGCACAGGGAATGTCTCTACCAACCATCATCCACAGGTGTCTACTTAAACTTGTCAACAAAATTTAAAATTTGCTGAGATAATCAAAGATGAGGAATTGAAAGGTGTAAGTTACCCATCACATTAATTACATGTATACTCGACAACTGGTTCTGGGAAAATAAAGCAAAAAACACCAAGGTCATCAAGTGGCATGTGTTAATGTTGTTAGCAGCTTCCGTATATACGAGACTTGCTGCTGAGAGTGAAGATATAATAGGATGAGAACCACCAATAGTACATAAAATGGTGGCTAACACAGCCTTTGAACACTTCCGTAGCAAGTAAAATAAGTAAAAATAAAATAAAATAAAATAGCATGCTGCTTACATTGTCTTTTGCATCTGTAATATCCTTTCCACGCCTGGCAAGTTTGGGAGCAGATATGTTGGATAGCCCAATGGATTTCTCAAGAGGAGCACCATTTCTTGGAGGGCCCCTGACAATTATAGAATCACCCGACTGAACCTGTAACCACAAAGAGAAAGGAATAGATTAGCATACCAATTCCTCAATCAGTCTTCATTCCTCCAAGTCTTCCTTTCCTCCCTACTACACTCACTACAAGTAACTAATATTGTATGTTGGGAAAGTGAAATGGATTCAGAAAATTTTGGGTAAAATAAACAGCTTGAAGGAAAACCCAATTGCCATTATAATCCAGTCCTTCTTGGCTGAAATAATTGCTATTCTCATAATTGGCATTAGAAACTCAAAATATTGTTCGATAAAAAAGTGACCCAAACAGACCACTTTTTGTACTTGGAAGAACCAGTCATTACCTATAAATATATAAAGGAGCTTAGTACAGTGTGCATTTGATGTGCAGCTTGCAATAAAAAAAAGTGCTGTGGACCTGTAACAGTACTTAGTTAACAGTATGGAGGTCATTCACCTGGTGATAGCTCAACAGTTCTACACTACAGAGCTCAGTGAATGCCATGCCCTCTGTTATGTTTTCTATTGCACATGCCATACTACTTTGAGACTATTTGAGAAAATCTGACATTACACAGACTCTTATCACTCAGCTGACTTTCAACTGTATCAAACAATTCTATACTAGACCAAGGTAGAGTCGGACATTGGACATAAATTATAACTGAAGTAGAAGCGAGATCCAATATATTCAGCAGGTGATTTATTATGCGAGTGCACAGAGTGAGACACATCCAGGGGTGTACAAATTTGAGCTAGTGCTAAGTATATCCACACATGTGTACCATTATAGCATCGATATATATTTGACATCACTAGACCCATTGTACAAGACAAGAATAAACCGCAAAAAACATTCTCGAACAAACTTGACATAATTTAGTTTCTACAAGACCAAAAAAAAAAAAAAATCGAACTAACTTGACATAATTTGGTTTTTACAAGACCAAAAAAAAAGAGAAACGAAATCTGAAACTTCAATTCGGTATAGACCATTTCCTTTCAGCCTCACCAGTTCCTATATTCTTGGTGTGGGGTCTCCATTTCCTACTTGAACATGTGTCCTAGATATTTAGTATGGTGTGAACACAAACGCAACAGTATTTAGTCATGCTCTATCTGTTTTTACGAGTTTTCTTAACACTTGTCTTCCTCCCCACTTTGTTGCTGAAGCAACTATAATTAAACCTACAAAAATGTTGGATTAGTGTGTACATCTGCAATTATTTCAGTTGCTCTCATGCACTTGTCTGTAAGCAAACACGACTACAATGTTCAGACGTTTCTGTCACCATGGAAAGTCTACCACACACTAAAAACTTGCACCCCCTGAACTAACCCATTTCTGTAATTAAATTAATTGGGCAAATCGATGCCCTTCCTAAGCCAGCAGTCTAAACTCTAAATGCTCATAATATCAATTAACCAGTCTACACACATGGAAACCTAAATTACACTTATCTTGGTGCAAGTGTCAATTTATCGTCTGGTGTCAAATATCTAGAAACCTCAATACAGTAAACAATGACCACCAGGCTTTCGACACTTACCAGCTTAACAATTCCCTTGTTAGTTTTCTCGGGAGGATTACCAGTAGTTGATGTTGGTGCCTGAGACATTTTGGGTTATTCGAAAAAGAATACCTGTCTACCCTGAACGGAGAAGGTTGCTTTAGAGTCTTTCAACTTTACGGTAAAGGACGGCCACGTGGTTCGAAACACAAAAACCACAGTGGCCAAGCATTGTTCTAAAATTGCTCGAACAAGTGTCGCTTAATTTGATGAACAGCGGTATCTACGCAACGCGAACGTTATCGATCCAGTGGCAACGTGTACGTACAAGTTGCCCGTAACGCGCAGCCCGTTTCGCGCATGAAGTGTGAAGATGATGCCACTGTAACCACCACAAAACCGGTATCATAGTTATTGTTGCTGTTATTCTTGTTGCCATTGTTGTTTACTGCTATTCTTGTTGCTACTGTTGTTTATTGCTGTCGCCAACATTGCTGTTATTATTGCATGTAACATCATCCAAAACTCTATTTTTAATTAGCTCACAGGTGTGTTAAATAGAGCCAATAACATTGTGTTGGGTAATCATACGACTGACTTTAGAGCTTGAGAATATTTAGTGCATATTATAAATATGGTGCCGCCCTATACTGTGCTGGCACTTCCCACTGTCACTATAGCAACTTCACAACATCTTCCATTCCCTATTACATCCTAGACTTTGCCATGGCATTAGCATTTGTTAATATAATTGGTATCCATTTTCAAAGCCAGTTGTAACTATGGCAATGACAGCCACTCTCATTGTTGCAGACAGATATTCCGAGTTGCCATGGTTTTGAGGCATTTCCAAAGAGATTAAGTTCTGTTTTTATTGCTAAAATGACCTCACTAAACTGCATTATTTTTGTCTGCCACTCCTACAGCTTATCTTTGATGCTCTGCCTTAAATGCCTATCCTAAAGTGACAATGTTTACACACGTGTTACTTAACAACTACTTTGGGGAAATGGAGGGAGTTTCAAGGAGATACTACAGATTATAAACCGCATCTATGTTTCACTAGACTTGAACAACACCCCAACATTTATCTTATTATTTTTAGTTCCGGACTTCTTTCAAATATGGAGTACCCAACTAAGCACTTTTTTTTATTGTATCCTCTGAGTCGTTGCATTATAAATGTATCCTTATGACTGAATCTTGTTGTCTGACATTGTGGACAAGATGATGAAAGCTTTATCACAAGCTCCCAAAACCTTGCATACATTTTGCTTCTGTTTTGACGCCCAAGGTGTGGGATGAGCTAATGGTGTGAGGTGGGTTGGAATAAGTGGAGTTGCCTGAGGCTTCCAACTAAGCACTTCAGAATCTGATAGAGGCAAACATTCGTTCGTTATTGAGCAAATTAGGCCCAAATAAGTCTTCATTAACGGATTAATGATATTAAATATCTGAATGATTGCTAATATCTGAGGATTGATAGACTTAGTTTCAAACATTGTTTGTGGCTTAGAAATAGGGATGTCCACATCATACCAGCACAATTCCTGGCATAATAGGTAGAGGTAGACAAAATTATTAAGCATAATTATGTTCTTTTCGAGCATATTCTAGCTAGCAAAAAAAATCTTATTAAGATCAGCTAAGAATATTGTAAGATTTATTAAGATATTGAGAAAGTAAGATTAAAAAACAACAACCAAACACTTTTATGTAATATCTTAAAATCTTATGAATGAAAATTTGAAAATTTCTTTCAAGATTTTCATAAGATGTTGAGATGTAAGATAGAAAATAAATCTTACAAGTATCTTAATTAAGAACTAAAGTAAGATCTTAGGAATAATAATTGATTATCAAATTTTCAGATATTAAGATATTAAGACATGTTGAGACAACAGCTATAATGGTTACTCCATTAGTTACTACTGCAATATAACAGTTGAACTAATAGCAAAATTTTCTGTTCTAACAGCCAATATGTTAGAACGAGAAAAAATTGCTATTATAATTATTTCAGCCGAGAATGACTGAATCATTGAAGCAATTAAACTGTATGACAGTAACACTGTTAATCAACTTTTATCCCTACAGCGGTGTGACTCATTTAGTATTATTATTATTATTATTATTGTAGATCCCACATTCCAAACTTTATCTTGACTGAACAGACTGCATGCCTAGGCCTAGGCCAGGATATTGTGGTTAGATTAATAAATGCATTTTCAAATAACCAATATTGCTCCTATAACACTAAGCATTCTGGCTCACTTTTAATAGTCATGAATATCCTAGTGCATAGACATTGGATATGGTTTAATGCATACAATGAAAAAGACCACTACAGCTAATTGACTTAGCTATAGGCTATAACTAGAAAAAATATAAAGATATATAAATAAATGAATTTATTTCCCTCTGGGCAGCACAGGCTGTGACGTGGATAAGTAGCACATGAAAGGCGTAGCTTCAGACTCTGGGGTCACTGGTTGTAACAATTAGAAGCTTCAAACTTGCACTGTCAACAGACCCTATTGAAAACAATATCATTGTGTGTGGTAAGCCAAACATGTTAATCAGGTTAAACCAGTCATGCGAGTTTTTTTGTGTAAGGACAATCACTTCATTAGTTTCCTCTTTAATGGGCTCTGGGGCCCCAAGTCAAAGTATACAGAAGTTGCCGGTCTGAGCAACAGTCAGCCATAAAGCAGCTGTGTACAGGTTTGCTTAGATGTGTGTTAAACTCTCAGACAATTACGACACTTCAAATACAAGTTATTGCTGGTTTGGCTAGCACAAGGACAGTGCTTCTTCTCCTCCTTCTTTTTTCTTGTGAGCTAATGTGCCAGATTTAATTTGTAAAACAGTCTAAATTTAGCACTATTCTATTCTGATTGTGTCGCTCTCAAGAGAAGCTCAGACAGAAAGGAGAGAATACAATACAGAGGATTTCAGTGTACATGTGTTGTGGTGCTATTGTGTTGGTAACCTAGCCGTCAAGTTACACTCAACTTCCTGAACATACACACACACCACTCATAATACATGCACATATAAAATAAAAAATGTCTACGATTTAATGCATGCACACACACACACACAATTTATTTCCTGTCACGTTGCATGTAGCTAGTAACATCTAGTAGGCCACTAGTTATCTAAATCTTTGCCCCTTTTTTTTTACATTTCACTGCCAGATTGTGGACCACATTGGCCTTTTATGTGTTACTGCTGCAACACACACACACACACACACACTCACACACACACACACACACACACACACACACACACACACCCACACACACCCACACACACACGCAAAAAAATAAATACAAACTCTTTGTAGTTGCTAGGCATTCACAGTGTGCACCTGGCAGAGCCAGGATGCCTATGGCTAAGCAGGCACTGTGAGTTGTGCAGCAAAGGAGCTGGGCTAGGAACTCTGCAGGAGAACTGACCATTCCTCATAGCAAGTGGTGTGGGCACCTGCCATCATGAGAAAAGGCTTGAATTTTTACACACACACACACACACACACACACACACACACACACACACACAGATAAATTTAAACAAGTGTTAAGCCAGGTAGCATTATACTTGTGCAGTGTAAATAACAATGCCAGCACTATTATAATACATCTAGTTATTAATACTTCATAGACATAATAGTTAATATAGGATAATACTGTTTAAGGTTTTGGTCCATATTTTTAGAGTCACTACACACAGTGGCCCAACTTACCTTGCCTCCAATTTAATGAGCATAATTGTGAAGCCTTAGACATCCGCTTAGCCGGAAATAATTCCAAAGTAGCGTTCTTCTACTCAGGGCTAGAAATATTGCACATGTGCAACAACTGTTACCTGCCGTGTCACATTCACAGCATGACCTGCAAGCTAGCTGAGTTTCGTATTGCTCCTTTGAGTTGGTCAACTGGTCATTGTGCCAGCAGGGTCATGGCCACAGGTGAAATGCCAAGTGTGTTGTTTCCTTCAATGGAAATGCAAAAATAAATAGATATTTATTAATATATACCACTTCCTGTAGTGACAATAGAAAATAATCCCCCTATGGGCCAAGTACATACTGATTAGCTGACTAATAATACAAATTATAAAAATAGTTTAGTTGGAAGGAATGCAGATTTTTGGCTTTCTGGGGTTTTTATTTCCACCTAAGTATCTCAAAAACGTTATTTACAGTCTGCTGTATGCTTAGCTATTGAGTCAGCGTCTAATGTCTGCTGATTATAGGTCACGACCTTAGCGGAATTTTGTTGTGGTACTCTTCTTCAGGATACGAGTTCTAGTGAAGAATCCAATACTGATTTGATGTGCCCGCTTTCACATGGCACCTAAAGGAAAGAATCCTTAACAATCAAGAAGAATAATTTGCTATAATTTATTGGTCAATTCTTACATAACATATAGCTAAATTAAAGTCCTACAGCCTCATGAGGCCATAGTTATTAACAGTATTTTAAATGATTTGTATTTTGAGGGACTTCTGTGTCTGAGAAATGATTATATATCAATTAACAAGCCATTGAAGCCTACACTCCTGCAATTATACATCACGTTTCTAGGTGAAGAGAAATGTGTTAATACGATGTTTCTAGGGAGAATGTAAATGGCATAGTGTTATGTGCAGAGCAGAAGTCTTGCTAGGCTATTTTAGGTTGCTGGGACAATTTCGAAATTTGACATGTGAAAAAATATTGGGTAGGAGACTGGGGATATCTATGTTAAAGTATTTCAAAGCAGGCATCCTCTATGTAACCATGGCTATGATCCATAGAACCTGGGTTCAATTTCCTGGCAAATTTCCTTACACAGCACATTTGGTGTATTGGTTGCTAGGAGTCTGAACTTATCTCTATGAGTGGGTGGGGACACATGCTCAGTACCTAATAATAGATTCAAAGCCTACCATTATTGCTATATGGAGTTGGATCGCTTCAACTAAAAAACTGAGTTAAGTTCTTCTTGGGAGACAAAATGGCAGCTGTCAGATTATTAATATTCCCATTAACTTTCCTCTATCCCAGCACCACAAATGTCAATTGGCTTGGCAGCTGTCAAGACACTAGTCCAGTTCTTTCTTTACCTATTGCTAATGCCTTCCATCTGCCAGACTAGCTCATCCTAAAATGGAACTCCAGCTGCCTCTTAAGTTTCATCAAACTGCTGACTGGCATGTTTGTTTCTGTGTCTGATAAAATATGCTTTGAACTCTTAGTTAACAGGGGCTGGGTGCAGCTGTGTTTAGTTGTTGTTGTTATTTTGCTTTTGACCACAAGAATATTGCCATTCTTACTCCCTCCTGTGTGCTGATCCTCTAATGTGGGTTTGAACTGTTTCAATGGTTACTGGATATCTGCTTCAGTGGAAATCAGTGACTTTCGCTCTACTCATGCAATACCCTATTTGGACATTGGTGACTCCTATTTCACCTGATTAATGCTATATTGCCATGGCTTTAATAAAAATGGGACAATTCTTCATGTCACTCAAATTGGTTACTCTATCAAGCAAATTTTACCACAATACTATGATTAACACTTTGACTATATTAATACATACATTTTTATGCAGAGCTTTACTTTACCAAAGCTGATAAAATCTTCCTCACTTTACCACAAACTGATTACACTTTACCAAAAATTAATAAATTAGAAAATACGAAATGACGATACTTACCGAGGATTTGGCGGTACTATACCGAGCGTACAACGATACCTTACCGAGAATATTGAGGCCCACAATTTGCTTCGAGATTTCTATGAAATATATAGTTTTTAGACTATGATAATAATGTACTGAAGTAAATCTCACTGGCTTTACCATTTCAGCTACACTAAATAGTAGGATAAATTTAGTTTTGTTTTAGACACCTTGATTCCTCAAAAATGCCCCCAGAGAAAGTTAAGGAATCTTGGTACACTCAAAAAGAAGTTTGTGAACAAAGTATTCAACAGAGATAAAGAAGTCCAGTCAAGTAGCTAGCATGACTCTTGCAGTATTTTAAAAATCTTGGGTGAACCACTGGACAGAGTAGCTAACTCAACAGCTATTGGGATATAGCTATGGAGTAAGTTGAGAAATATTGAAAATTGTGAGTTTAAGAGTTGAAACATCTAGTGGCCTTTAAAACATTCCCTCTCTCATTTAGTGCTACCACTAGGCCTTACCAGATTTGCTGGCATTTTTTCTGGAATAATAGACATGTAATAGCATAGTTGAATAATAAGGGTATTTAGGAGAATAATTCTAGAATAATAAGGGTATTTAGGAGAATAATTCTAGAATAATAAGGGTATTTAGGAGAATAATTCTAGAATAATAAGGGTATTTAGGAGAATAATTCTAGAATAATAAGGGTATTTAGGAGAATAATTCTAGAATAATAAGGGTATTTAGGAGAATAATTCTAGAATAATAAGGGTATTTAGGAGAATAATTCTAGAATAATAAGGGTATTTAGGAGAATAATTCTAGAATAATAAGGGTATTTAGGAGAATAAAGGGGAAATGAGAATAATTGGTCCATATAATTATAAAAGAAAATCAATAGTGCTTTTTAAGTTCTCTTTCAACAAAGGACATAAACGTGTAGAAATAAGGTCATGAGGTCGATCTTCATCACTTGATTAAAGCAGCTGGGTTAATGTTGGCCACTCTGTTATTGTATTTCCAAAATGAAAAAAAAAACAAAAACAAGTTTGAAATACTGGGAGAGCTGTCAGCTCAGGCTCAGGGTCAGCAAATCATGTCGAGAATTATGTTAAATAGATTCTCTTCTTGAGCAACTATGTTAAATAGATTCTCTTACTGCATTAGAATTGACAAAAAGTGTATTTATTATTACCAGCTGACCTACAAATGTAAAGTGAAGAGAATGTGGATCCACTGCCGAGCATATTAAAATTCTTTAATGCCGTAATCCACATTTCCCCCAAATAAAAAAAAATTTGAACTTTTTTCAGCTGCAGTAGAGCATGTTTTTTCCATTCATTGAACATTGTTACGGGACATTCAAGGTTTTCACTGTAAGATTAGCTAGCTATATACAATCCTTCATTGATAATTCAATAAGAGACTGATAGTTTACTCATTCACTTCATAACGTACCAACTCTATACAGCTAGCTATACTGCAATCATTACAATTTCACTTATTTCTAATTAGAATAATAAGAGAATAATACGAAAATGTCTAGAATAATAATATGCTATTCTTTTGGACCAATTTTTTTAGAATAAAAAAAAAAAAATTCTAAAAATTTTGAGCATAATCCAGCAGGCCCTAGCTACCACACATTGTCCTCCCTAGAGTAGCTTAGCAACTCGTAATACCACTTACAAAAAAAACAACTTGAAATGTAAATTGAATTTTTTTTTGTTTTGAATATTAAATGATGAACAATGTTTGGATTAAAGATACCATAAAAATATTTGCTTATTACATAAAAATTGATATAAAAATGTAGGAGACAATTTGATATAAAAAAAATAGTAGAAAAATAATTCTATTATTGTCTATACAAATATGTCTGGTACTACAAGATTTCCCAGCTGGTTCTGAAGGTCTTCTTGCTCAAGGAACTTCAGTGGCATAGGAACCAAGAATCCTTGAATTTCGGCTAACATCTTCTTTGCTTCGTTAGGATCAGCTGCTTTCATCCCTTGTCTTTCCTGCAAACATCACCAAAAGCATTCAATTCATTTCTTTCATGGATAGATAAAAAAAATTAGCAAGGACTGATAACTACAGGATAGCCATTATTGTATTGACCGACTGACTGACCTTGTATGTTCTGAGATCACTATAGCTACGAATGGCATCACTTGGGATAATTTTGCCTCCAAACACCTGGTAAATATAATATGCAATAAAATAAAGTCTGTTAAGTGGCCTTCAGCTAATCCACCTCTTCAAAGATCTCCACATTCCTCTCTGCTATTTTCCTCCAGGTGGAATAAAACTCTTCAACAACTGGATCTTTTACATCAATGGAGATAGTTGTGGAGGAAGAAGAATGTCTATTTTCTTCCATTAGTCCAAGAAACTCCCTACAGGCAATGTATTGTGTTAGAATAATAATATGTAATAAATAACAAACACATCAAGTCAATTGAATTAACAATATGTGACCTGATCTGTCTACTAAATAATTGATAAAGAATACTAATGATTGGTATTTTAACATTACAAAGTTAAGTGACCACAACCCCTAGCATTAACAGAGGACAGATTAACATCACAGTTCTTCTTGTTCTATAAGACGTCCTATACTAGGCACACATACTTGAAGAGACGGCATCTTAGAGAATGGGAAAACTTCCCCACGAGACAATCCTCTCCATTCATCCTGCCACTCACCTGATGAGAGAGAAATCATAACTTGGTACATCTAGACAAAATGTGGCAGCTTACCATTTCTCTGTCTTCCACAAAGATAGCTACTTCAGAATCTCTTTCTCCAAGCATACTCCTGTCATTGATATTAGCTGAAATGTAAGTTATTTGTACAAACATATTGGTTAAAAAAAAAAAAAAATAAACAAATATAAAATAAATGAATAAATAAATAAAAACTTGAAAAAGTAAAAAAAAAAAAAAAAAGTTGAAAAAGTTAGAAAAGGTTTTAAAAATAATGATACTTTACCTTACCTGAACCAATGATCGTGATCCTGTCATCCACTACCATACACTTGCTGTGCACATACACAATCTCAGACAACTGCAATACAATGCAATATGTATTATAAAGACACAGCATGCCACGCCCTCCTCACCAGACTGCCGTTGGCTTCGCTATGATTTCTGAGGCCGTATACTGAGATGTAATTAGACAATTCATTTTCAGGAACTATGATACAATAATATTGTAGCAGTCACTTAAATAGATAATAATAATTACTTGGCCATATCCTATCAATAATAACAATGAATTGATAATTTATAATAAGAAAAGAGCATTGCATTGAATAACATTAATTATTATAATTGGATTATAAGAGAAAAACATTGCCTTAAATAATAATTATTAATAAATAATAACAATAATAACAATAATAATAACAATTAGAAGCTTACTGCCATCAATACGAGTGAGTTTAGAGAAGAGGGAATCTTCTCCACGACTGAAGGACTTGTAAGTCCAACTCAGTACTATCTTCATAGTAGAACTATCCGTGTCTTCAAAATCACCTGCCACATAGCAACAAGCACGCGTGAGATGTACCACAAGTGAGGAGGACAAACACTATTCAAATAGCTTGAAGTATATGTGTACTGCAGTGGGTAGCTATGTGCGTATATATTTATTCCGTAGTTTCTTAGTTGTATTTCCTTGCAGTTGGACATATCCCCCACCCCCCAAATTCAAAACAACAACCACAACAATAATAACCTGTCACTATTTTGGTCTTTTACATTGGTAATTCAGCGAAGCGAGCGGAGCTGACTCTCTAATGAGTTCGCGATATATATATATATTTAGGTCTAGAAATTGTTTTTGTTCTTGCGTGGGCGTATGTGTGTACCCTTTCTCCTACGCGCTTGCGCGGGCCGGGTAACCTTCTTAGCAACATTTTGTTTTGTTTACCCGCCGTACGAAGTAGCGATGCCCAGTAGACAAAACGTTAGAAACGCTCGGTCAAGAGCTTTGAGGGCGTTAGAAACTCCTGAAGAAAAATTAGTAAGGAGAGCGATAAGAAATGAAAAAGACAGGGCAAGGAGGAGGAGAGCTAAAATGAAACAGAAACAGGTAGCAAAGTAAAGAATCTGACAGTATTTTGTAGCCACACCAAGCATGCATGGAATAGCTGCAATTACAGGGAACATGCATCGCTCGCTTCGCTATTTTGTGCTATTAGAGCACATCACTAGTTATGGTTAAACTCGCAATAATTATCGAAATAATTGCCCTCAGATTGGGACTACTATCAGCGATAATTCCTCAAACCTGTGAATTAACTATTAAATGGGGTAAGTATGTCCATAATTTAACTCGAGAAAACTTCTTGCAAAATAAGACATAAGGAGAACATGTTCATTACTACCCACGATCAGTTCAGTCCAGCCTATCATCTGCTGTGACTAACATTGCTACCCACGATCAGTTCAGTCCAGCCTATCATCTGCTGTGACTAACATTGCTACCCACGATCAGTTCAGTCCAGCCTATCATCTGCTGTGACTAAGTGGTAAAAGAAAGGGACTAGTCTCTCTGAGTAGTCTTTATTATCTCTAATTAATGCCATACCACTGAATGAGGGGAGTAGGGGCATAACGATGATGACTCTGAACAGCTGCTTCTCTTGGTAGGCACGTGCTATTCTTTGTCTCAGCATTTCTGCGATGCCATTTTGTAATTCTTTAAGAGACGAGATGAAGAATTGGTTCTGGAACAGATTAGTTAATACCAGTTCATCAATTCCACATTCCATACTTTGATTAAATTTTTTATAATATACACATTTCATTCACTTCATCAACTACATGTAACATAAGAGAATTTTTTCTACTCGTACAATGTAAGGCACTATCAGTGGTGCTATATTATATATGCAATTCCTTTCTCAGTATAACCTGTGGTGTTATTCCTATACAGTTGGGTGCACTTGCTACTGCTAAAATAATTTGAAGAATTTCAAGCTAGGGCAGAGTGGTTATGAAATTGAAACCCTTTACCAAATGCAATACAGACCACTCCTGTTAGACTGTTATGAATTATGAGCTGCTGGTTACTTCAAGTGATGAATAGAAACTACTATCACTGCAATGTATAGTCTATGTGATTGTTTACAGTCTGGTTCAAGTTAATTACCCCAATCCTGTGTACAAGTCGAGAGCAACCACAGCACAGTACAGTACATTACCTAAATGGGTTTTGAGACCCTGTTTATTAAACCACGTAGGCTGGACACATGTGCTCAAGCACACCACAAGGCACAAGATTAAAAAAAAAAAAAGAACGGGTTACAGATTCTTGCTTAATGGAAATAAACTGATTTTGTAAAGTTGGTCGAGGTCCTACCCTCACCTCAATGTAGATGAAGTGTTCTGCCTTAGAGATGGCCTCGATGTAAGCATTCAGGATGGAGTGCTCCGTAGGAGTCCCTGCCGACCAATCACTCGCTGACCGCAAAATCTGGAATGACGGAACAATCAGAAAGTCATTTAGTATTATTACCACTACGTGAGATCGGAGGGAAAACAACAACAAACAAACAAATTACGATATGGACAGATTAGTCATTGGATCAAGTGTATACACTACAAGTATTAGCTATCAATGAAAATATAATTATACTATGCACAGTTGATCTAGTACTCTTTTACAAGCCTAGAAGACTCAGGCATGGAAATGAGCCTTCAATAGCACTTTCTAACACTTAAGCTACAGAAACAAGGTCTTCTTTTTAAATTACGTGTATACGGTAAAGGGGATACAATGCCATTGTAACCATTAAAAACAAAAAAAAACAATTCATGTTATTTAAATGTTTGCTTTGTTGTTAAGTAGTAACTCTAACGCACAATACTTTCACACAACTGGACATACCTACACAAGACTTACCTTCACGGTTAGACTAATGGCCAATGCATTTTCAAGTAAATACTATTGCGTAGGGCTTACAACTATGACAAATAGCGTATTAACTTACCACTGCCACTAACTCGAATAGTAGTGAAACTCAGGTAAGTTTTTAAGCTTAACTACACCCGCAAAAGAATTCAAAACGGTAAATTCAATTTCTAGGATGATACGGGTAAAGATCGATAAACCAGAGAATTCCGTTTAGTGAAGCTTGGGACGGGTCGAACACCGAACTAACACAAAAAATGCCAGGTTCAAAGTACAAAAATGACATACGTACATCCAAACATATATATAAACAAATATCTCCGATTTTCAATTGAGTTACCCCTGATAGTGTCTGATAGTGTCTGACAGTGTCTAGTGTCTGACAGTGTCTGATAGTGTCTGATAGTGTCTAGTGTCTGATAGTGTCTGATAGTGTCTAGTGTCTGATAGTGTCTGATAGTGTCTGATAGTGTCTAGTGTCTGACAGTGTCTGATAGAGTCTGATAGTGTCTAGTGTCTGATAGAGTCTGATAGTGTCTAGTGTCTGATAGTGTCTGATAGTGTCTGATAGTGTCTGACAGTGTCTAGTGTCTGATAGTGTCTGATAGTGTCTGATAGTGTCTGACAGTGTCTGATAGAGTCTGATAGTGTCTGACAGTGTCTAGTGTCTGATAGTGTCTGATAGTGTCTGATAGTGTCTGACAGTGTCTAGTGTCTGATAGTGTCTGATAGTGTCTGATAGTGTCTGATAGTGTCTGATAGTGTCTGATAGAGTCTGACAGTGTCTGATAGTGTCTGATAGTGTCTGATAGAGTCTGATAGTGTCTGATAGTGTCTGATAGTGTCTGATATGTCTGACAGTGTCTGACAGTGTCTGACAGTGTCTGACAGTGTCTGACAGTGTCTGATAGTGTCTGATAGTGTCTGATAGTGTCTGATAGTGTCTGATAGTGTCTGATAGTGTCTGACAGTGTCTGATAGTGTCTGATAGTGTCTGACAGTGTCTGACAGTGTCTGATAGTGTCTGATAGTGTCTGATAGTGTCTGATATGTCTGACAGTGTCTGATAGTGTCTGATAGTGTCTGACAGTGTCTGATAGTGTCTGATAGTGTCTGATAGAGTCTGATATTGTCTGACAGTGTCTGATAGAGTCTGATAGTGTCTGATAGTGTCTGACAGTGTCTGATAGTGTCTGATAGTGTCTGATAGAGTCTGATAGTGTCTGATAGTGTCTGACAGTGTCTAGTGTCTAATAGTGTCTGATAGTGTCTGACAGTGTCTGATAGTGTCTGATAGTGTCTAGTGTCTGACAGTGTCTGACAGTGTCTAGTGTCTGACAGTGTCTGACAGTGTCTGACAGTGTCTGACAGTGTCTGATAGAGTCTGATGTCTGACAGTGTCTGATAGTGTCTAGTGTCTGACAGTGTCTGACAGTGTCTGATAGTGTCTGATAGTGTCTGACAGTGTCTGATAGAGTCTGATAGTGTCTGATAGTGTCTGATAGTGTCTGACAGTGTCTGATAGAGTCTGATAGTGTCTGATAGTGTCTGACAGTGTCTAGTGTCTGATAGTGTCTGACAGTGTCTGATAGTGTCTGACAGTGTCTGATAGTGTCTGATAGTGTCTGATAGTGTCTGACAGTGTCTAGTGTCTGACAGTGTCTGATAGTGTCTGATAGTGTCTGACAGTGTCTGATAGTGTCTGATAGTGTCTGATAGTGTCTGATAGTGTCTGATAGTGTCTGACAGTGTCTGATAGTGTCTGATAGTGTCTGATAGTGTCTGATAGTGTCTGACAGTGTCTGACAGTGTCTGACAGTGTCTGATAGTGTCTGACAGTGTCTGATAGTGTCTGAGAGTGTCTGACAGTGTCTGACAGTGTCTGATAGTGTCTGATAGTGTCTGATAGTGTCTGACAGTGTCTGATAGTGTCTGATAGTGTCTGATAGTGTCTGATAGTGTCTGATAGTGTCTGAGAGTGTCTGACAGTGTCTGATAGTGTCTGATAGTGTCTGATAGTGTCTAATAGAGTCTGATAGTGTCTGATAGAGTCTGATAGTGTCTGACAGTGTCTGATAGTGTCTGATAGTGTCTGATAGAGTCTCGATCACTTCGCTCGCTCGCCAACTAATCAAACAAAACTAGCATTCCAGTGGGTAAAGGCAACAATAATAATAATAGCAGTTTCAGTCTGTTTTAATTGGAATTATAAGGAAGACTTCAACAAGAAGTCGAAACATTGGGTCAAGATTTAATTTATATTGGCTGTTTCAGAGAAAAACTGCTATTACTATATTTATTTCAGCTGAAAATGACTAACCAGGGTAACAATATTCACAATCATAGGATGGATGGACTACATGATCCTATGCCACTCTGAAATACCACCTACTCACCTGAATGTCTACCTGCTCATACGGGTGCTCCTCCATTACATCTCTCAGGTATTTGAAGTCCACCATTTCCATTTCAGAGTTGGTGAATTCGCATCGAGGGAGAAGAGGATTCTCTGTTAGTAGGGACTGCTCATGCTATAGGCACATTAAGGAGGGGAAAAAAAGAAAAGGAAAAAAAAAGAAACAAGAAAGAAACATTATAAGAATCATTTCTCATTTAAACAGATCCTACAGTAGGTGAAACTAAAGTGAAACTAAGGGTATAAAAGAGTACTAAAACCCAGTGCTCTGGTTGCTTAGCAAAGACTATCTATAGATAGCTCCCAACCACGGTAGCTTTACAAGGTTGAGAAACACTCCTTAGAATAGAGATACCACTCTTTGAAGAACAAACATTAAAAACAAGGTCTTTCAATCACAAATTACAAACAGGGAGACGTTACAGTTCCTGACTGAACTTCAATTAAGTATATAAAAAAATAAAATAAAATAAAAAAAAATAAAAAATTTGTACAGCTGGATTGTGACCTTTATAAGTCACATAATGGATTGTCTTTTCTTATGTTTTATCTTTTAAAACTAAACTTTACTAATGGAGTCAGAACTTGTTGACTTAGAAAAGGTTCTTTACCAACTGAGGATGTTTGGTTTGGAAGAAATGTGAAGAGTGAAAGAGTGGCAGGTTGGGAGTTGAGAGATTAAGGAGGACAAGAGGTGCTGGATATAGAAAAGGTGAAGACTTTCTGAGAAAGGGACTAAGAGTGTTGCTGGGTGACTTACTCTAGTGAAGTTGAATCTCTGAATGAAGTGCCTGGCAACGTCTCTAGCTGGAGCTCCAAACATGCACGATGCAATATCATGCCATGGCATCCGAGGCACCGCCCCTCTATCATACATATCTACACACATACACACACATATATAACACATACACACACACATACACACTGGAAACCTCAGTACACACACATACATACATACATACATACATACATACATACACCGGAAACCTCAGTATGCATTATTGACATCATTAAATTTATACATCAATATTTCTTTCGATGATTCAGTTATTCTCGGCTGAAATAATTATAATAATAGCAACTTTTTCTCTTTTTAACAGCCAATATAGTTAATTATAACTTAACCTGACGTTTCGACTTCTTGCCGAATTCCTCTTAGTTGACCCCTGAAGAGGACTTCGGCAAGAAGTCAAAACGTTGGGTTAATATATTGGCTGTTAAAAAGAGAAAAAATTGCTATTATCAATATTTCTTCCCGCTGTAAACACTCAACACCATCTCAACTACCACCTTCATAAGGCTGGTCATGTGACAGCCCTAAATACCACCACACACTCTGTCTTTCTCTCACTATACCTGCATAAGGCTGGTCATGTGACAGCCTTAAATACCACCACACACTCTGTCTTTCTCTCACTATACCTGCATAAGGCTGGTCATGTGACAGCCTTAAATACCACCACACACTCTGTCTTTCTCTCACTATACCTGCATAAGGCTGGTCATGTGACAGCCTTAAATACCACCACACACTCTGTCTTTCTCTCACTATACCTGCATAAGGCTGGTCATGTGACAGCCTTAAATACCACCACACACTCTGTCTTTCTCTCACTATACCTGCATAAG
>WLWD01000760.1_pt1 | contig 49002 bp, 26 predicted proteins | sample 6712731 | NCBI WGS metagenome assembly WLWD01 (sample SAMN12718690, study PRJNA576275) | sponge metagenome | isolation source: marine sponge | host: Mycale hentscheli | place: New Zealand: South Island, Marlborough, Capsize Point | collected 2014-11-01 | reverse complement strand
GACAGGTCCAAGAGACTTCACCTAGAACTTAGATGTTTGTGTGTTTGTGTTAATCATGTATGCATACCTCTGGTGTGTGTTATGAATCCATTCTTTTGTCAGACTTGTCTGCGGGGCCACCCTGTAGTCAGGTATCACCTTTTTTCCTTAACTTGTTTACTGTTAAGCATGTGACTCTGGTAGTTATACATGCACTCATCTCTTTTTCACTGTTCTGTTCTTATTCAAGTTTTTGAAGAAGTCGTTCTTGAGTCTCTCTCTCTCTAGCTAGCATCCAGTGTGTTAGCTAGTAAGGTGGCAAGTGGAGGAAATAGTAATTCTTATCTGGCAGGAGTACAGGGACTTAATCACCCTGGTGTCAACTGACAATCTCTGCGCCAGCCACCCCTCCATGGTGTTCATCCACGTAAAAGAATCCAAGACTGACAGACTGAGGTGTGGTGCCAATGTGTCCCTGGGGCAGACAGGAGAGAGTATCTGCCTTGTTGAGGCAGTACTTCACTTAGGAAAGCCGATCTGGGTCCATTCTTCAGGAACGAGATGGGCAAAGCCTGGAATTTGTGGCCGAAGTAAAGAAGGCTCTCTCGCAGCTGGAATGGCCAGCCACAAAATTTCTGGGCAACGCTTCCACATTGGAGTGGCCATGACGATGGCTCAGAATGGGGCATCGGAGGCGGAGATCAAAGCCTTGGGAAGGTGGAAGAGCAGGCAGTACCAGGGCTTGTGAGGAGTGAAGTCGGTAATTCAGAGCTCCCTGATGAAGAAACTGATTCAGTAGGCCGAACCCAAGGAACTGGACAAGTTACTGGCCTGTAAGTCCGGTAATGTATGATTAAGTTGTGCTGCCTGTCTCGTCTCTATTTGCAATTTTGGTCTGCAGGATGTGTGTGTGGCAAACTAGGGATTGGGGATGGGAGTGGTAGTACTGGGTGGTTATAATGAGGGGACTGATGTAGTCTTAGGGAGTAGAGTGGTGTATGGATGGCGTAGTGGGTGAGTCGGAGCAGACGGGGCTCTCTTAGTGGTCATATTGGGGGAGGATTTGGGAGAAGCAGCTTCCCGGCAAGCAAACAGCTACTGTCAGGAAGGCAGGTCTGCGGCACAAGCGCCACGACTGGCCTTGACCCAAAACGGCCAAATCGGAGGCCCCACCCTGTGGAAAGGGCAGGGAAAAGGCTCACCAACTGCTACGCCCCCACAAACTATTACAGGTTGTCAATGTCAGGCTGCATAGAGAGAAGGCCTGGTAGTAATGCTTTGGTAATTGTGGTTGGTAATCGCCTAGAACGAGACTCTGCAGGTAACTAGTACTCTACTTCATGCCTTTTAGTACACAATACTTAAATTAACAATATTGAATTGTGTATTCAAGCAGAAAAATTAAATTAATCATGATGAATAATTTTGCTTCTTACATTTAGAAAAAAAGTCTTGTATTTTGAGTAATTAGAATTAATTAAGAGAATGACGAGGGAGATACATGACTGGAGTGCCAGAGAGATGTTTGAAAGAATATAAATGGGCAGCACTTGAGATGCATCTATAAAGCGGTCACAATTGTTAGCTGACTCCACACCCCTACCATGGCAAGCCACCACATTCAAGTTCACAGAGAGGTAGTGCTGAGGTGTAGTTGCTGTCAAGAAGACATTGACTGCTAATGAGCACACCGTCACTGCGACAAATTCAACTGCCACGACTACCAGCTTAATTTCTGCAACTTTATACACCTGTAGAGATTTCTTCAGTGTTTTCCTTAACTTGAAATACTCCTACACAATAAGGAGAGAATATATTGTTACCTACAATTATAATAACAGTATATTATTGTCTTACTTTACATAGGGATTGAATGTCAAGAAAGAGTAAAACAGTACAAAAGTACATTGTCAGGCTCAAATGTAGCGTGGATGCCACATAGAAATGTTGCAAATTTCTAGCAGAACAAGCGCTGAATACAATGTTGGTAGAATAGAATCCATCCACTGCTAGAATGAGTGCCAAAAGTGGGAATGTGACAGAAATGAATACTGTAATTACAAATACATATTTTAGTTTGCCACTGTTTTTGGCTTGTTCATAGCTGAATGGAAATTTTAAGGTCCAGTAGACAACAGCAGCATAGCAGAGTAGCCAGTAGGAGTATTGAATCAGAATGTAGACTTGCAATATCCCTATATAACAATACAAGGATGGTTTGTCAATTATAAGTGACAAGAAAGTTCTATTTTTCACAAAATGATTTTTAAACTATCTAGATAGTTTCATAAATAAAAATAGTTGATGAATGATTTCGTAATAGTTATACCGTCTTAGTTCATTCTAGGAGGACCAATGTTTTGAAATAACATTTCCACACTGTTTTACACATGAAGCTGGAATTAGGAGTGTACATGTATGCATGTGTTTGATAACATTATAATATTATAAAGAAAAAATGCTTTCCAACACAAAAAAAGTCAAACAAAGTCTCTAAATATTTATTTGAATTTTGTTATTTACTTGTAGCTAGCGATAATAGCTAGTGTTACCTGTGAAGAAGCACAGTGCCGGAGACCCAAAAAAGTTTAAGTAAAAATCTTGATCATGACAAAACAAAGATGGATTTAGTTGCACGAGAGTTACGATACCTAATTAAAAAAATGTAAAGTATTCATGTATTACACTTAGCAATGTACTTACCAAACAAAAATGCATCGAAATTAATAAGCATATAATATACAGCTGGATACCGTAACCTGCAATGAATGCAAGCACATTATATAAACAACAAATCAAACTCAGCAGATCTATCAAAATTACACATAAACAACATCCACAAAATCAACTCAATTTATACATTTAGCTAAAGCTACACTAAATCGATTGAAAATAACTAACCATTGTTTTTGTATCGTGAATGCCAATATAAAATACACGAGTGGAAACACTATGGAAAATGATGCGAAAACCTTTGCTATGGTGATGGCTTGTTGCGCTCCAAATGGAACCCATCCACATGCAGGTGTGCATGATCCAGCATTGTTATTATAATAGAAAGAATCAGAGCAATTTAAAGATCTGTTTGGTAGAATTCTTTCAGAGCTGCATCCAAACTGCTGACATGAACTTGAAATGTTCCACACGTAGTCAACTATCAGCAATAAATAGGCATTGAGAGCATGAACAGATATTTAGAAAATTCCAGGTACAAGTGTGAGTGCTTATAGTACAGTAGGTGATAGCAAGCAAGCTAATGCAAGTACTTTCAATTAGAGCCTTGGGATAGAGGATGTTCACACAACTTTTGTTCCTCTTGTTAATATTTACTATTCTTGTCCAATATTCAATCAAAAAGTAATTTTGTACATCCATTTATAGTTGATTATTTTCAAACACAGAAAGGAAGGAACTAGAGACACATTAAAATGCCAACAAATAGCTACTAGCATGAGTATTTTTATTGAGTAGGTACGTAATTATAGTTCATCAATTATTGTAGCAAAGCCACAAGAACATCTGAACTGATGTTGTCTATTCTTGAGTGTTACATCAAAAGAGAATAGGTCAAAACTAATAAGAACACTGATAGTTTCATGTAGCTAGGTAGCTATCATTTGAACCTAGGGCCACTGGCTTTAGCCACCTTTAATCCACAAATTATGGCTCCTCTCCGGAGGGGGAGGTGTTTCCGGTCGACACCAAAAAGGTGCTTTGACGGCACATAATTGGTGGTCTGTTGAGTACGAGACTGTAGCAAGCGGTACTACTCAACAGTATAAAGAGATAATGTGAGAGTCTTGGAAGTCGAGGGTTGTCATAGCTCAGTGGTTAGAGCACTGGTGGCTAAAGCCAGTGGCCCTGGGTTCGAATCCCCGGTGACAACTAAGATTTTTTCACATTTTTCCTTTGCTTTTTTCCAGACCCCTTTAGGTGAGAAAGTGTCAATCTAGTTTTTATGAAGGGTCAGACCTTGATAATTGTAAATAAGGTATTTAGTTTTCATTCAACTTGTCATATTTAGTTTTGAAATATGATTTCCATTTTATAGCCAGAAAAAATTCCTAATATATTATCTCACACATAATAAACATAAAAATTTACATGACCTATTATTATTGTACCTTCGTACTCATCCAAAGATGGCTGCAGAGTATTGCAATCAAGGAAAGTGCTAGGGCCTGAAAACTGTGAGAATTCAATCCACTCTTTAACACAGAGACTATCCCTGATAGCTTCACAGGATTCACGACTAAATTGCAGAATTCTGTTTCCGTCACAAACTCCATATCCCAACAAACATTGTAAATGCCTAAACAATAGCTGACACTTAGAAGAAATGTTTACACTGTAAAAACCGGGGTGTTTAGTTACACCCTAAGTGGGGTGTACTGGAACACTTTTGTGCATTGGGGTGTATTGTTACACTCATAGGGTGTGCTGTTACACTCACACTGCGAAACACTCTATGATCATGCCAAAAAGAGTGTATTTTTATCAGGAATAATAGGTAACACCCTTTCAGGAATACTTTTTTTACATACCAACATTTTATAATGAACCTGTTGACTTATAATAATTTCCCATTATTTTGTTGTTGGTTTTGTTTTATTTGTTGCTTTACTTTCCATTGCAGCAATAAAGGCAAGCTGGTATAACATGGAGCTGTGGATGAAGAACATAAATATTCATACTCGTTAACTGTTGTACAGTGCCAAGTATATTTTATTCATTTGATCACAAATAAACTGAGAGTCATTAAAAAAAATCTGCAATTTGATAGCCTCTCACCACACTCCACACTGCTTGAAGGTGCTTGTTTTACTAAATTGAGGAAACTATTACACTAAAGATTTACTGCATAGTTCACTCATTAGTAAAACATTATTTGTTTTACTTGACAGGAAACCTTTAGTAAAACATTGTACCATGTTTTACTGTAGTTTTACAGGTCTGTTTCTTACACCTTTGTTTTACTCATGGTTTACTGAAGGGTCCAAATGTTGTTAGTTAATGCATTTAACTAGTTAACTTCTTGCATTATATTATTAAGCAAAATTTGAAAGTGGCTGATGGTTAATTGAAGAAGAATCCCTCATAAGCGCAAGCATATCCAGTGTGCATACTACTGCACAGTTTTATAACTGGTGTAGTTTTTTACTTGATCACTCAGGTCCTTCCAGAGAAAGACACAATTAGATAGTGACCCCACCTTGAGTTTATAGCTAATGTCCCTCCAACGGCATTGATGAAAATGTAGCTACGTTAAATATTTGTTAGGCTATATACTGTTGCGTAGACATAGGCTGCTCAGTGCATCTTGAACTACCGCCTTCAAGCCCTAAGTACTTCTTTGCGCGAGACGCCGTTAAAAGCTGTTTCCTCCCCAGCAGCCTCGCAATGATACTGCATTTTCTCATGGAAAACCCTTTTCCAATTACGTGTAGGTAAGTACGCCAGGTTAAATAAATTACAAACGCTTTACCATATAAGTAAAACTCTCGACTGGAAGTGGTCGTCTAAACTATTGTTGCGCGCTAGTCTACTGATTCGTAATACTGCTACGCTACTGTGTCTTGGTGAACTTGAAGGAAGCTTTCGCTATCTACCCTGGCTTATGCTTCTGGGTAAGTAGTTTTATGGCTAGCGGTCAGTGGGTTTCTAAGTATTTTAGCTGCACGGGGTCACCCAGGTCATTTTTCCCCCCTGGTGAAGTTGTGTTTCCTGAACAATTTTTCTAAGCTATATAGCTACTGTATGAATTAATTAATTAATGAAAGTAAAGAGCAAGGGTGGCCTGAATTATGATAGTGATATTTTGTGGTAGTTTTAGCTATATTATGACAAGGGCTCGTCAGTTTGTTTGTTCCATAGTACTCTTGAAATTTTTCATTTCTTTGTGAGAAAGTGTGGGTGCTTGTTGGAATGGTTTCTAGTTACATACTGAATTGTTCTAAAACATGCTCCACCAAAATTATCCTCACTCATAGTTTTTCCCATGGCCACCCTAACATCCTTTAGTGTGCTCCTGGACAATGAAGGGGAGATAATTATTGCATACAACTCAACGTATTATCATATTTTCTACTTTGTTTTAAGCCCATGGTTTCAGGTTATGGGAGCCGATTTCCACCCTAATTTTTTTTTTACCCCTTCTGAATTTATTTCAATGTAAGTTATGAAAAAAATGTAGGAATTTGTAGTAGTTTGTCGAAGTTTTCATGATCATGACTTCACCATTTTCATGTGGCTAAACGGTTTTTGTGACTTTACAAATCTTTCTCTTATCTCTCTCTCCCCCCCCCTCCCTAGTGAAAATCGTGTATGAAGTCCTGTCATTCTAGTTCATACAATTCTGATAAACTTCAGTGAAATCATTTTACTTATCTACTTATTCTTTGTTGAGCTGTTGTTGAAGAACTTTTTCAGATTGCCCATTGCTTAATTATGGTTTAAACAGTTTATTAAGTGATTATCCGTTTTTATTATGTATCTCTAAGGCAATGTCAGTAAATTTGTCAGTTCTCTAAGCGTACAAGTGCTAATATCACAGCTTCAGAAACACAGTGTCATATTAGCTTGTGCCAAGGTGGTAGGGGCACCCTGAAATCCCCCATCTCTTCCAAGTCTTAGTTCCCCTAGGATTTTAATTTAGTAAGTAGCTACAATAGCTATAAGCTTGAATTATGTGACAAAGCACAGGTCGGTATAAGGTATATACACTTTCACATAGGCATGCCCATCAAAGCAGTGTGGGTTTCCAAAATGAGACTGGCCAAGTACACCAGTGTTTCCCACCCCCAGCGCAGAATCCAGTATGACACCCTGATAGCTTAGTCATCATATGCTTTTTCTGAAGTAAGAGTATGTTTTTTCCCCAATGTCTAATGTCACTATGAAGCATTTGTGCATTTGTCAGCTGATGTTGTGAGAATAGGGAACAAGAATTTTCTTCCGTTGGCCAAATATATTGGCTTCCAGTATTCAGATGTGCAGTGATGGGGGAAAGGGCCATTTTTCACATGCAGTTCATAGAATAAGACTAGGACAAGTCATAGGAGCTATGACAACCACTAAGGCCATAAGCAACTTGGCATGATACAGTATAGTATTGATGACCATTACCAAATGCAAGTCTTATGAACTCATGGAGGTAGTTGCAGGTCTTATAAGTCACGATGTGGGTTTGGGACTGGTAGACAGTTAATTTGCTAATTTTTTTCATCAGACAATGTTGGTTGGTGGTTGTTGTTGTTTTTTTGTTTGTTTGTTTGTTAACCCTAAGCGCGTATGCGCAAGAGGTTTGTAGTAGTTTCCCTGTCAGTCTGTCTGTCATGCTCTGATTTTGGAGATTACTGACAATTAACTGTGATTTAGGTATGAACTTATTCAGAAAGAAGATTTAGGTCCTTTTATTGTGCTACTTTTTTTTAATTTGGGGCTCATTGTTGATAAAACGTGAATTTCAGCTCCACATTGGTACCAGCTGGGTAACGCCCCCTAGCGTCACGTCATAATCACTTGACTTCTTGCAGCCCGCAGTGTAGTTTGCTTTATGCTCAGGGAAGTTAACTGATGGATTTGAATGAAGTGAAGTTCACATTGAAAATTTATAGCAGTGAGTGTTTCTGGCTAGTTTAGCTTCTCTTGTGAAGACAGCATTTCCATGTACTGTTTTCATTGCTTGAGCTATATTGATGCCTCATTAAATAGCTAACAGATTGCTTTGTTCTTTTTGAAGGAGATTATATTATTATAATAGCTAGGTAATATTTAATAGCACTGAGGGTTCGCACCTTTGCTGCTTCATTTGTTTTGTTTATTATTCTTATTTAAAGCTTATCTGTATTATATAATTATAGCCAGTCCAGTACACAATGTTTTTTGTACGGTAGTGAAGAGGTGGTGTCGTTTCACTGACCATACACACCCTTCCTTATGCTGGGGGAAAGGCATTATACTTGTGATGTGCTTCAGTAAAAAAAAATTTGACATTGTATAAGGTCAAAGGGTAAAATTCATCTTTATAAAATCATCATGCACAATTTGTTTGAACAATTTACACGGCCGACTTTTTAAAATTAGCGTACAAGCAAGACAAGGTTTTCCAAGAAATTATTGCGCTGTATACATCCTAACTCTATACTAGTGGTGCGCTCGAATAGCGCAAATGCATGGCGAGCGAGCATACTTTTTTTACAGAAAAATAGGACAGAAATTACATCTAACTGTAGTGCACAGTATAACCCTTTCCATTCTCAGTTAGCATCAGAGAATCTAAAGTCTCTGATCCCAGACTAAGGAAGTGGACCCATGCATTGTAGTAACAATAACAGAATTACCTGAATAAACTTCGAACGCTGTGGCAAAGAAGCGCAGCTTAACAAAGACTTCACAATTGTTTCAAGAAGAGAGTAGCTATAAACTTTTTGGTTGAAACAAAGTTGCGTAAGGCAGTGCAGCAGGATTCTCCGCGCTAGTTAATTGAAAAATACTGGAACTGTGAACGCTTTACCTAACTTACGTAATTCGAAGCGCGGACGGAAATTTTTGACGTACGTATACATATATATATATATCTGAAATCTCAATTGAACACGACTGATAGTCAGCTTCGCTCGCTCGCTGAAAATAAGGCTTGCTTACTAACAAAAGAAACAGGAAGGAACCTAAGAAGCTTAACACATAAAGCAGCAAATGTATATTTATTGTTTGTTCTTAGCTAGTCAGCACATGTAACACACAACACTCTCACATGCACTCGTTCACTGGATATACCAAAACAAGATTTACAGTGAACACAAAAAATGTGAGAGTCAAAGTACAAAAGTTACATACATACGTCCAAGCATATATGATTTATACAATAATATATCCCTGATTTTTTGTGTTGTCACTGATAGTGTCTCACTCGCTGCCAATTATTGCAGATATAATTACCACGGTTGAGCTTTGTATGTGTGTGTGTGTGTGTGTGTGTGTGTGTGTGTGTTTGCAATTGCATGACTTTTAACTTCATTCTCATATTCTACCACTGCTCTGCATTTTATCACGTGATGCCAGGAATGATTCTCTCTAAGAAAGTTGCTAGCTGTACTAACTTTAGTGATGATGTTTCAGCTTTCATGGCTTGAAGCCGTAGTACTAGTGGCTGGACCCATCGGTTTGCTTAACCAACCACAGTTATATGGTATTGCTCTATCTTGTGTAAAACCAGTGTTGTTGTTATTCAGGGAGCGGAGGAATGGGGGCTTGTACATCTCCTTAAATCTAGTTTGCTGCCCTTCCCCCACCCCTTAGGGATTAAAGACATCCTAAAATTAATATTTACAAGGAAAAGAAATAGAATACATTGATATGTGATTTTTTTTCCCCAAATGTCAATTAGTCATCATTAGATAACTGTTCTGGTGAATTTAAAGCAATGTACAATGGCTAACCTAATTCTTAGTCTAATTTAATCAGCGTCATTTGTACTAAACAACTTTCCACATAAGCAGTGTAGGGCAGACTGTGGCAAGTGCATTGGGGATGCTTAGCTTGTATTATCTATTGTGCTGCTAAATTATGACACGGAGCAGTAATATCTTTTGGGGCTAAGGAAATAATAAATGTGGTCTTATTGGATAAAATGCTTTCTTCGTGATTTCATCAATTGATAAACTTTTGTGGGTTTTTTTTTTTTTGGTGTCCAGGGGCATGGAAGATTTTGGAATAGGGAGGCTCCACTGCACTTGAGTTAGACAGGGAAGTACTTTGCTTCCCTTTGCTCTCCTCCTCCTATCATCCACATATGCACACACACACACACACACACACACACACACACACACACACATCCCAGATATTAGTTTGACTTTCGTGGAGACATTTGCCCCAATTTTTCATAAAGTTTTGTGGTAGTTAATATAAATATAATATAATATGGAAGGTGTAAATTTTAACAACTTCTACTGTACTAAACTAGCCTGTTTCTCTAAAAAAAAAAAAAGTCTACATGTACATGTGTTAGAATTACAAGCACGAAAACACAAATCCGAGAATCTTGAATTATGTTGAGCTAGTTTTACTTGAGACATACACTTTCAATGTAGGAGTGTGAAGTGGCAGGTGTAATAGTGCAGTGACTACTCCACTGGTGTACACGTGATGACTCCTGGACTTCAATACAACTAGAGGTGAGGAACTCTGGAATGACTTCTTAACTCCACTAACAAGAAAGAGGCCTTGTGAAATTATTTTTTTATTTACTATAAATCATTTTAATTGACTGGTGGATATTTCCATTTAATGCACACTTAGACAACCTGAAATATATAGGGAGCGACTTAGAGTCTGAACTTTTAGAACTCTTGTCACTTCATTTACTAACAGAATAATCCTTTGAAACCATTTGTATGTGTGGCCGGACACACACACACACACACACACACACATTATATTGATTCAACTCTTCATTTGTATCAAATGAAAGGTGGAGAGTTCCCGGATCATTTGGTCAATGACCTGAGCACAATCACCTCACACACACACACACACATAGCTACAGTAATGAAATAAATGAAAGTGAAAGAAGAAAAGTAATGGTACACATGATAGATAACTGAACATACGTACGCAAGACTTATCTTCATATGAAGTCTAGTGGACAATGAATATTCAAGTAAATACTGTTGCGTAGGGCTTACAACTATGACAAATAGCGTATTAACTTACCACCGCAACTAACTTGATAGAAATGGAACTCCAGTAAGTTTTAGACTGCACCCACAAAAAAATTCAAAGTGTCAGTAACAATTCAATTTCTAGGGTGATACGGGTAATGATCGTTAAACCGGATGATACTGTTTAGTGATGTTTGGGACGGGGTCGAACGCTGAGTTAACTCGAAAATACGAGAGGGTCAAAGTACATTAGAGTTAACTTTTGTCTAGAAGTAGTGTGGCTGTCCATGTCTTATGAGTCACTATAAGGCTTAAACAAGGAGGTCGTGTATTAAGGGGCGTAGCTGGGGACATGTTTCGCTATAAGTGAAAAATGGCTGACATACCCCCTTTTGTTTGTTTGTTTGTTTGTTTGTTAACCCTTGCCGTACCTGTTCCGACTCCCCTGTGTTATGTGACTCGAGTAACTCGCCGTCATTTGGCTAATATTACAGTCCTGTAATCATTTTATGAGTGCATACATATTACACCGTGAGTATACTTGTCTCTGCCCACTTATCTTATAACACCACACACTGTATCCATGTGTGTCTTTGTGATGCATACTCTATAACCAATTGAACATGTCAGTCTCTGCTGGCATTCACGACCTGTTGGTACTCATTACTGTTGTAGTATTATGATTTAGTACAATGCATTCTAGTAAAGATGTAATTGCAATAGATTTTTAAGTAATTATGCACTACGGGCTGTTCAATTCTATTTAGTGCACAATTATGCACTTGACGTTATATAGAGGGAAACTTAGTTTAAAAAATTGGATTTTTATCGCTAATTCTTTACACATTCAGAATATATTTTGAAATCGTGTGTACATATCACGCACACACACATCTGCACATACATGTGTGATGAGTATACTGTCAACGTGTATACCCATTTTGTGCTGTAATGGGCTTCCTGTATCACCTAGGTGAATAATGATTTGGTGTAAGAAGATAGGAGTGGCTTGAGCATATAGGTGATGGTGTGTGTGCATGTGTTTGATAGTGTTCATGTGGTGCACAAAAGTATCATTTCCTCCATTGTACAACTTATAAGTGGATAGCCACACCCATACGTAAGTATATATAATGCCCATGTTTGCTAAACTGGTCTAGCACTCAGCTCATCCCAACTAGTTTTTAACGCACATGTACGGTAGGGTTGCAGTACTCAATTTGTCTGTTGTCTGTTAGTCTGTCTATTAGTCTTTCTGTCGCACAACAACAGATCTCAAAGACAGTGGCCTTCCAAAGATTGAAGAAATAGGCATATTTTCTTTCTTCCCTTTCTCTTTGCACTCTTGCTTCTAGTTTTAGTTTATAATTTATTTATTTTATTTTTTTTGGCGTTATTCCAGATTTATTTTCCCATTACATTGATGCACCTCACTCAAACTCAGTTCTAAATTATAATTAGATCCAGTGTCCATGTTCAATAATTGAATATCCTACACTTGGTAACATAGCCTAACAGTATACTTCAGCATTAACTCTCAGTGACCTACTGCACTCACAACAAGCTAAGGCCATGAACAAGACAATATACTTTTGTAGCACTCACATCCAGTGCTCACCTGTTAAATAACCAAAACCTCGCTTGGTTTCAATCGAACTGTCAATCTCATGTCAAGGTAGGTGGTCTCAATGATCAAAGGTCACCTTTATTGTATATATTAATAGATGGATATTTTTAGTTTATCAAGTGCTCTAGTGCATATCTGAGTATTCATAATTGTGATGTCAACATTTATGATCCACCAAAAATGGTATAATATATACATACTTTTTATTCTGTGTGTGTTTGTTGTGTATGTGTGGACAAAAAGGGAATCTCCAAGGGTTGCTGGTGCAAAAGCAAGCTCATGGTCCAAGATGATGGAGGGACAGGACGCGATTTGAATAGAGAGAGTAGACGTGGTATGTGACCGCACAGGACCTGGAGGGGAAAGTTAATAGCAGGACTGGAGAACAAGGCAAAGAGAGGGCTGGAGAAGGAAGAGCAGAGGAGGAAGGCTACTGCTCAACTAGATGTACATGTGCCCATACCAAGCCACTCTTGCTAACGGATCTTCCAGACCAAGGATGAATTGCCCCCCCCTCACGATGACTGGAAAAGACGCTATGAACATTCCAGCTTAATTTGTTAATTTACACCTGTTGTCATGCATTCTATCATATCCCGCTTTATTTGTACACTTCTTCTTGAAATCATCATTTGATACGCTATGGCGGTTGCTATAACTTTATCAGATGTAAAGAAGAGCACTGAAGTGCAGCCCCAGCGAAATTCTAGTAATAATAACATACCCTACGCTGCGACCAGTGAAGAGACCATATAGGTTTCAAATAGTTTAACTCCCAGATTCCTCCACTTTATTGGAAACACTAACTCAACTCATTTACAATTCAGTTGTAACATACATGAAGGCGAGAAATTTATTAAGTTATAATACTGATCTCTTGGAATGAGATGTATGAATAATATGTACTGTCGTTATTCATAACCGGGCATGTGATTCAAGAGAAAAAATGAACTGACTCTGAACAATAGCTAATACACATGAATGTATCCATTATTAATATTCTTATAGTATACAAAGACCAACCTACTTTCTTTAGGAGTCATGATCATCTTAGGCAATGCATTTGCTTGTCATGTGAGTAGCAGATGTTTTAATTGAACTCGCGATCACTTCAAGCATGCAGTAGAGCTATAAAACTTTCACTATATCAATCACTAAAAACTATATTGAACGAACTCTTAACTTTATTTAAGAAGCTAACATTAGTAACAATTATCCATTAATAAATGATAATAATAATAACCATTTAAAATTATTAAAAATCCAAGGATTGATAGACACAACCCAAAGTGGCTGTGGCATTCCCAGCTGAACTGCCACTGAGAGTTTCTGGAGGAGGTAGCTAGTACCACATAGTTCACTAGTGGCCAGAGACACATCTGCCTAGTGTTTTTTCCCGAACTTTCTTGTCTTATGCAAAAGCAGCCACACAACATGCGTATCTGGTGACATGACTCTTGTAAGAGTGTCTGGACAGGTGGAATAATCCTATAAAAAAAAGGTTTCCATCACTACATGGCACTAAAGTCATGCAATCCGGACATATTGGATCTGGAAAAGCCAAGAGGTTTCAATCTGGAGGGGACTTTAGCTGCTGACAAGAGTGGGGTGGATGATCTCATTTAACAGCTTATTTAGAATGTCTTCCTACACTGAACTTGCAGCTCAGCCCATGAGTCCCAAGAGGAGACATTTGCATGAATGTTTCAACTGAATGTTGACAGGTTTATCAGAACACTTTAAAAATGCTTTATCTTGAGAGAGGGCAATATATGTCTGCATTCTCACAGTCCCTCCCCCCCTTAATACTGTCCCACTTACGAAATACGAAATACGAAAGCAGTGAACTTTCGGATTGTTTTTAAGTAACTGTAACTATAACAACAGTCCACGCCTTCTGAGATTGGCCATGCAACCACGTGCGCTCTAGATGGAGTTTAGTGAAGGTTAGAGTTTTTTTTCGTGGGGAGTTTGAAACTGCGTATGCGCTTGCTCTTGTGAGACTAGTGACTGTACACGAACATTATTGTTACTTTGGCTCTTGCTAATAATAGTAAAATGTGGTACCCTGTTTATTATTTAGATAGGTGATATAGCTAAGATTAGTCAGTAGTGTTGTTTTCTAGTTGCACTTACGTTTAATATTTTAATGTGTATCGTGTGTATGGTCTCATTTTATAGGACCACACACAACATGAAAGGTTTCATAAAATAGTAATTTAGATTGGCACTAAGCGAAACCTATCTAGTCTATCCCACTCAAGAGATATTGAAGTGTAGTAGAGCTTAAGGATGCTAAAATAAACTTTAATAGTGTGTTTTGCATTATTTCTAACAGAGCCAGGTTTAAATGATCAGGTAGAAATTATGTAATAGAAGCTTTGAAAAAATTAAGATCACAAAATATCTGATGATTTACGACTGAATTGTTGACTAGCCAGTTAAACATTAGTAATAAGAAAAATAGTTTTGCCAAATACCAAGGTGGTCTTATTCTACCGTGTATCTGCTGTAAGTATTAAGAAATGAAGGGAAAAAACCACTTGCAAGCTGCTTTAAGTATGGAAGCCGGTATTGTAGTGTAGACTTCCAGATTTTTTTTTATGTTGTGATTGCGTATTACTTAACTTGAAATATTCACTTCATTACTTTATTATTATGGATTCAAGTGACCTGTTAAACGTAGAGGTTGCTTTTATAATTCAATGCTATTCCCCGTACGGGAAATCTGTGGCCTCGTATACCACATTCTGAACTCCTTTCGGAGGTCTGGGTATATAAGGAAGAATCCCGGCATGCCCTTTGACCTCTAGCTCCTATTCAAATTAAATTAAAGTAGTTGCGCAAAGAGAATCCTCCATTATACGTAGCTCACTATCCTTTCAAGTTGATCCACACCATGTTTACAACAAGTGCCCTAACTAAAAAACAGCTATATGAGTTTAAGCTATGAAAGGTAAAAATGTTTCATTAATGTGGAAAGGTTGAAATGAATGAACAAACACAACTTCTTAAAACTAACACATAGTAAAAGAAATAAAGTCAATGAGGTATATAAAACGGTAAAATTACAACTTTGAATTCTGGTAAAACTCTTGTGATTCGAGGATGTAGAGGAATGTAGTGAAGTAATGCATTGTAAGAAATATACTTGACTTGATTAGTTGTAGAAAGAATGTGGGCATGGTAGTGTCTATTGTATGTAGTGAGTTTGTGTATGATTCCTTTGAAGATAACCTCTTCTTTGTTGATATAGATGGCAGATATTTCAAGTACCTCAAAAGCATCCTCATCAGTGCCACACAAGACCACGGCGTTAGGCTTGTAAATTTGCCCTTCCACCTTTACCCATTTGGTCCTGGAATTTTAAACTACAATAAAAATTGATTCAGTTAAGGTATGCATATTTATACTTACTCATATTCTGCTGTTATTGTTGGGGCCATGTCGCTCACTTCCACTGTTGATACAGAGGTTACTGCATGTATACATACATTATCATAATTTAAAAAACCAACTATACTTGTTCTCTAATATGCTTGCATGGGGACTGCACAATGGCTTTAGTTTTCCCCGTTTCCAGGTTTTGTTGGCAGAAGATAAAGCTATTCAAGGGGTAATGTTAATTAACAGAAACATAACTAGATTAAAAATTGTGCTTGTCATTTGTGCCAAGAGTATTGGCTAATAGAGGCTTTTAAAAAATGCCTAAAACTATAAAGAAATAAATTAATTTAAAGTTCCTAAGGAGAAGGAAGCTATGATGCCTAACACAAAGGGTTCCTTCCTTTTTTATTTCATTACTCTAGTAATCCAAACTATTTGTCTCAATTTCATTTCTTATTGATGATTACATTATATACCTGGTCCAGTTTCAACTCCTGCTCTGTTTGCTTTATTTTGCAGGTAGCACTGGTGCTGCTGGTGCCTGGTTGCCAATGAAAGTGGAATATTGGTGAAGTTTCCCAAGGTGTGGGCTAAACTTTTAAAGTAAGCATGTTTGGCCTCATACCGCATTGTCCAATGCCTCACTCACTCGTACCTGTAATGTCACATGAGTCAATTTAATTGGTATTTGACAAATTTATTTTTCACGTATAGTTAAGGTAAACCTGTCATACAAACCCTCAGCGCTTACACATCTAGAGCCAGTGCTATGCAGCAGGTTCGGATAATTAAAGTCCGGATTATCGAGGAAGCACCAAAAGCCTTTGTGGGCATAGTTTGAAATCATTCTTTATTTAAAGTTCATATTTATTTGTCTAGGTTGTAATGTCATTATTTGATATCCGTCCCTGGAGATACAGAGAACAGACAAATGAATGACAAAGTGAGTTACATAAAGCTCGTGTACATGTACGCTGAGGGTTAATAAATATCTTCCAGAGTTTTGTTGAATATTGTGTCATATTGCAAATGCAAAAATAATTACAATAAGACATCAGAGTTACAAGCACCTTGAGAAACCAGGCTTTCTGTAACTCAGAATTTTCTATGTATGTGTGAGACTACTAAGTAGTCATTAGTAATGTGATAATTTACTACTAATAAAAGGCACACTAAGGTGTTTAGTTACTGAGTCTTCCGTAATTCTCAAGTTCTTAACTCTGAGGTTCTACTGTATAGATGCCAGCTAGTACAATTGAATAAATTAAATTAAAACAAGGAGAAATGTTTAAACCCTTACTTGTATGCATACATTAAAGCAAATGGGTTAACTTACTGAAGAGTTAATCTTGGCATGTGTAGCATGAAGTGCATTTTTGGTATTATTGACGCTCCAGGATACAAGTGCTTGAAATTGGTATGGTGTACTTGGATCAAGTGAGCCATGTAGCCAACACCATCTTCATATAGTTTGTTGGTGAACAAGAGGTCTGCAATTCTCATCATGATCAAGTAGTTCTCCCAGTAAGGATCTCTCTCTGGGACAAGATCACCGATCACAATAGGGAGAATTCTTGCCATTAGCCACATCTGTGCAGCTACAGGAATAAAAGGTCACTAAATATTCTTTAGTTCTTTGTTTGGCCTACCAGATTGCTTTAAAGTATGTCCTGGAGTAGTAAAGAGTGTTGTGGCTAGCGGAGTGGGTTTATCATGTACTTCCATGTATCCCAGCTCTGTATTAGTCATTCTGGAATTGAATGTGTCTATAGTTGTGTAGTACACATTGTTGTTATGTTACATTTCAGAACTGGTAAACTGGTTTCCTTACCAAGACTGAAATGTTTATCTATTTCCATCATTCTTTTCAGAAGGAGCTTGATCTCATATTGGAGTGCACCTTCTAAAATATCATGCATCACATCAGGGACCAAACCACCATCGCACACATGAAAATATCTAAAACCAGGTGAATATAGAACATTTTAGTGACAGTGTTAATTTTATACATGTAAGAAATCACCGTAGTTCATTTAGAATGGAATTTCTGTTAACTCCGTAAATTTTGGAAGCATCACTAGAAGTGTCTAGTTCTGAACACTGTAGGTTGTGGCTGGTACGATCCCTTAAGGTGAAGTCGTCTTCCCGGAACTGTTTAGAAACAATAACTAAAATTATGCAGTGAAAATAAACTGTTGGAATTGTTGCTTTGAGTTGGCTTATTATTATTATATGTGAGCCACTTATTTTGAATGTGTGTGTAGTGACTTAACTAACCAGTGACTTGGCAGCATCTCTAGTAGCCATGCAATGTCTGCACAGTCTAAATGCAGAGCAGCTCTCTTTAAAGCCTCCCATGGCGAGACTTGCCAAGTTGTCTGCTGACACAGCACATAGTGTGCCATGGTACTTCTTCATTTCCCCCTTTATGTTAAGTGTAAGCCCCAGTTCCTAATGATAATTAGTTGTGTTTATTTTTGTTGAGGTGTCTGACCAACAAATACTTACCAGTCTTTTCAAGTCATTCACTATCGGTTTTAAAATAGTGTCCATTCCATATTTCTTTAGATGTTTTTCTTTGGTGATTGCCAATAAGTTGATAGAGGACAATTTAGATCTGGCGCTTGGAGGTATATTGCCAAGTGTGAAGTAGAAAATACCTGAAATAAGAATGGAAATAAGTAATTTTTTGTTTTTAAATTTAAATTGTAAATATATTTTCATATGTGCTGTAAGTACTTTAGTAGCTATTGGGAATTTAGATCACATGACTTACTCAGCTTGTGGATCTTGGCTTTAGATCCAAGAGGATTGCAAACCTCTAAGTCATCATAATAGAGGAAAATGCGGAGTGCAGTAGGAGACATTGTGAAGAGGGGATGGCTTTTGAAGGCAACTCCATCACTATAGTCGGACAGCCAGCCAGGTTCACTCTTCTCCTCATGTGATACCTGAGTTTGAATGTATGTTGGTAAGTTAGCTGACCTGGCATAAACTCAAAGTTGGGATTAACTGTTTCAAAATGTGAGTGTGAAACTCTTTAAATGTATGCATTCCATTCCTGTGGTTTTGTACTATATGCTTAGTGTGAAGAGTTATTTCATTGTTGTGAAGTGGTAGAATTAGCATGTGTATGTGATCATTCTAGACAAATATAGAAGTGAGGTTTACCTGATATCTGACAAAGTCAGATTGAAGGAGCTGTTGCAGAGTCTGTGTCAGTGGCACATAGATCATTTCATCTCTTTTCAAAGTGTACTTCCTTTTTGGTCCACACCCTTTCCATTTCATATGCTTTCCAAGTGGAATGCGTTGTGGTTCCTATAGAGTATGTATTACTATAGCAGTTCATAAAAACAACATCACTACTACAAACCGTTAAACTGAAATTCTTTTTTAAAAACTTCTGTTGTAGGTGGTGGGTAGAAACCTCCCGAAATGGATTACAGTATGGACTGTCGTCACAAAACAGTTGGTGGAAGCTGTCATCCAAACTCTCTACTACTCCCACTTTATTCAGCCTCTCCTTCACTTCTGAGTACAAAGCCGTACAATGCAGCTACAAAATTATTGTTGCGGTTTCATGTAAGTGCAATCATACTTATGAAATATTCGGTACCTGTATTAAATTTGTTATTCCTTCTATCATTCCTTGAACTGCCACCTGAGTTAGTCTGTATTTCTCCTTTATTTCTAATAAAAATAATGCAGACATCCTAGCAAGATGCTGCAAATTATCTTCAGGTAAAGTAGTTTCTTCCATGCTAGATGATTCAAGCTCAGTTGTACCTTCATCAGAGTCACACACATTATATAGCTGTAATTTTGCTGAATATAATAATATATATGTATACATGCATATGTGACAGTACTGTACTTTAAGAAAAAAATTAATACCAAAAAATCAAAATTGTACAAGCAACACATGCCAAGGACAACATTAATTTTTTTATCTAATTAGAATTATTTTTATCAGCTGATGTCCTCCTATAGTTTAGAATATCCAAAAAAATCATTTTTGCAGCAAATCTAGAAGTATGAATTCCCTTTATACATGAATCTCATGCTCATCACAACATGATGTGACGAGTGCTCTGTGGCACCACTGTTTCTTTACCAAAATTCTAATAACTAATACAGGGTATCTAAATGTGACTAATATTATTAAGTGTATCATTCAGTACAGGGTTTATGAATTTTTCCCAAGGATGGGAGGGGAAAATGGGCGTGGCCTTAACTTGAAAGGGGGAGGGGAAATTGTATATTTACTAGGGAAAAATTACACTATTCCTTTGGGTCTGGAATATTCACAATCTAAGGGGGGGGGGACAAGAGCAACCCCCCTTGCCCCCCTGAAATAAACCCTGCAGTAGTTCACTGCTTTGACTGTAGTCACACAGAAAGGCATGTATCCAAGTGATGTAATTTGAGTTTATGCTGTGTGTTTGTTTGTTTTGATTATTGTCATTTTCATTCTCTCTCCCTCCCCCCTCTCCCCCCTTTTTTTCAACACATACCTGTTGTTTCAAATTGCAGCTGCTTATGTTCAAGTGTCTTTACTATTAATATATTATTATCTAAATAGTGCTTACCATTTCTATTGTTTTCTGTGATTTCTGTTTGAATTTCTGGTATTATTTCTGTTTCAGCAACAGGAATGGTGTCGAAATCACTCGAATCAGTTGCAGCAATCATTTCACTTTCATGAACAGTTTCAGGTTCCAGTTGCGTTAAGGAATGGGATGGAGTAGTGGAGGTATTGGACACGTTAGGATCCCCACCATGCCAGTCATATACATGGGACTTGAAGCTTCTAAATTTTTTAAACCGTTTTGGGCATCCATTCATTCCACATGTGATTTCAAATGAAGGTGAGTAGGTGTGGCATTCTCTAATATGCTGCATGTAGTCCCTTAATTTCATATTGAGGTTGGCGGTGTGGTTGTAGGGACACAGAGGGCACACCAGCCTTGCCTCACTGCGCTACAAGGGTTATAAAAGACACTTAATACAACTATTATTGTGAGGGAGTCTGCACGAAGAAAGGCTTTATTTTACATTTAGTAAGTCTGTTCTCTACTATTTCTTGAGCAATCAATAGTGGTTATGGCCCATCATCTCAGATATTTAAAAATAACTCTTTTCAACAAGCCTCAGAAAACTAATCCCATCCTTTTCCCATAGAGATAAGGATAATGCACTAGCACATAGTTTACAGGTGTGTATATATATATATATATATATATATATATACAGGGTTGCATATAGAAAACAAAGCTCAGAGGGGTGAAATTACGATTTCACAATTTTAGGAGGGGCAATGTGTTTGTCATTGATTGCCATGAGTTGCAGTAGGAGGGGCAAAGGCCCCTTACGTCCCCCTTAAATGCAGCCCATAAATATACTGTATATTATGATACCCATATTTGTGTGGTATTCTGTAAGCTTGGTGTAGCTAGGATAACTTGGACAATAGTGTGCTGCAAACAGAGTAAATCATTAACCTTGTCCATTTTATTATGAAAATCAAGTAAATAAAATCAAGCATTTGAAGGTGAATACAATATACTAGAGTAACAATCAATCAAATGAGTTGGCTAATCTGATGAAATTTATCAAAGGTTCAGGAGTTATGTTTAAGATATATGATTGAAAAAATTGTAAAATACAATTTAGTTGCTTAGAATAGCATATTTTCATTGAAAATAAGTCCCCATGACATCAAAAATAGCTTCGAGAAAAGACTTAGATTCTAATATGATTTCATTTTCGGCCACCAGCAAGTAGTTGCATTCCACTGAGCCAATCTGTCCTACGATAAGAAAGAAAGGTTCCAACTGTATGCTTGCTTCAAGACCCAGGTCAACATCTGCGGTCTGATCAATTTGCAACTGTGATTTCAAAATTTTGGACAGTAATGGTATGTACTTACTAACACTTGTTTGTAAAGTAGACCTTTTGTGTTTCTGAGGTAGAGCAACTTAAACATAATTTCACAAGCTGCAAAGTCTCTGTAGTCTGTGAAAGAAGCAGTTATTGTACAGTTTAATATGATGTGAATTTTGTATTATTTATACCATTTTCTTGTGATAAACCTTCTGGGACTTGTTTATAGTTTTGGAGCACTTTTTTGATGGAGGCTCTTTTGGATTCTACTTCAGCTACCTTAATTATTGTCTTCTTCCAGGCATTCCATGCAGCTATGGCATCTTCACGACTCCGGTCGACCATGTTCCAATATTCTGCCTGAAACTGATAGGAATCGGTAATTAAGGGACAAAATTATTTTAATAATGCTTACGATCTGTAAATCTTTTAGCAATGGGAATCTGTCCATAACTTCTACAATATTAGGATTCTCCCTTGCTATCCATTCTCTTCTTATGGAACGGGTTTCAATCATTAATTTGGTGCCAGTTGCTCTGTTTCTCTTAAGATCAAGAGTTTGCATCAACTCAATGGAACCCTCATACTCCTCATGGTCTACTACATGATCTTCCTATACAGTGAGCACAACTTGTGTAACATATTAAAACACACATTAGTCAGACTACCTCAGTGAGCTTCAATTTTTTGGAAGAATGGTGATCAATACTTGAGGTTCGCTTAGATGCAGTTCGAGGACAGTGGTCTCTTCTGTAGTTTTTAAAGGAGTTTCTCAAGGATATTTTCCAGGACCCCTTATGTTTTAAAAGGTTATTAATGTATTTATCTCTTAAATAAACAAGAGAGAACTTACTATGCCATTTCCAACCATATCTCTTAATTTGGGATGTTTTTCAACCAACTTAGCACACACAGTAACATACTGTTCAGCTGTTGGATACAGTGTGTGGGGGATAATAAGGGACCTCATCAAGGAGATAATCTTTCTCTTAGCTGAAGAGGTCAAGTGCCCATCTTCAATGGCAGCTGCTGCTGTATACCCAAACTTATCCTTGTCTGGAACCTTAAAGTCAAGGTGCCAATTAGATGAATTCTGTAGACCATAACATGGCAAGTTAAACTGCATTTGCGCCCACTACACCGATACATTTATCCTTTGCCATACAGCAACTATGTCTAGAGTGAAATGTAATAACCCGAGCCATTAGATGTTGTTTTAATTTGTAACTACATTACTATGGCCAGCTCTGTTCACAGAAGGGTTATGAGGTGCTGTTCTTTCTGAATGACTAGGACCCTGGAAAACATATTTAATGGAATAAGAGTTCAGTTTGTTTACGTATCTGTGTACTAAAGCTTATGAAATACAGTACATGTATATAATGTATAAGACACTTACACTGTATTAATAGCACATATTACACTACAGATGTAGCAAACTTACAGCTGCCTGACTCGTGCTAGGCTCTAAGGCATTAGAAACCAGATTTGGCAGACTCAATGAGTCACCTAGAACATCATCATCCTCAGTGAAGGCATCAGGAGTAATTGGAACACCACTGGAGTCACTGAGGTACTGAGGCATATCATCTGGTATCTCTTCTTCCTGGTATGTATAAGACATGGAGTTAATTTCTTATTTTATCGTTTGTTAATTCTTACTGTATTGATATCTGTCATTGTCTCATTGGAGTTTGAGATTGTGGAGCCCTCTGTGCTTGATAAAGTTGGAAGTAAATCGTATTCACTCTGCAAATATAAAGCTTTGTAAAATTGTAAGGATAACTATAATGGAGGGACTTACTTGGCACTCATTTATGAGTTTACTTAATTTTACCCTGTCTCCAATTTTGGGAGCCAATTCCTTTATTTCTCCTTCAGTTAATTCCAACAGGCACTGTCCTGTTACTTCATTATTATCTACAGCTGTGGCCACGTCTTGTAATCCCTTGTTTAGGAGCAATTCCTGTAGCTTCAAACATGACAGTGTGTCCATTTTTTTTTTTAACTGTTGAACTGTTGAACTGCATGGCTATTTATATTACCAGCTCACCACACACACACACACACACACACACACACCAGCAGTCTGGGAGTCTGCTATGATGTGTACATATTAGTGTCATGGGCAAGTAATTCTAAATAAAATCCAGACACTTGAACTTGACTCCCTGGTGCCGCACAATATACCCCCACTTGCTGGTTACTAGGAGTCAGACATGTTGTCTCCACTAGTTTAGGGTCAGGCCATGAACTCTGAGGGTGTATATGTATTCATGTACATAGCGGTTTAGGAGTTAGCATGAGGCCATGTAGATTCACATTCGCTGAAAGAACAACTATTTATTAGGTCCTATTAAGCTAACTTTGTTGTATAAAAGATTATTACTAGTTGCACAATTCCACCAAATGTGCTCAGTAGCTTGAAAATAAAAGAGTTGCACCCTTTGTTTAACATAGTTTACAAAAATAATCATTTACTCTGTTTTGTTGACAATGACATCATAAATTTACTCATTGATACCATCTTTAATATAAGAAAATCATCTATGGATAGTGACAGTAGTTATAATCTGAGTTGTGGATTAACTTTTAGAGATACCATTAGGAGTTTTGTTAGTTCCCTAAGTTCCTCAATAAGGAACGATGGAGTATACTGACCTATTTACATGTCTCCTGATTGCTAATGTGTGCAATTATCACTCCAATACCTCATATTGTTTTATTCATTATCTATACTGTGTCACGTTAAGCGTACCATTGACTTCTGACAAACTCATTACAGTAGACCCTCAGTTATCCGAACCCCATTTATCCGAACTCTCGCTAATCCGAACACCATTATTTGGGAATTATAATGATATTCATTGGAATTTTGCTGTGCATTAACTAGATAAGAGATTAAGACCCCATTCAAAATGACTTATTTCGTATCCGAACATTTCAAATATCCGAACAACCCTCGGTCCTGACGTGTTCGGTTAATTGAGGGTCTACTGTAATTATTCATAAAATACACTTAGTGGCCATAACTTTTTTCTTTCATTTTTCCCCAAAACTACTAGTACTAATGCATGTATCACCTTAATTAGCTGTGAATATTGTTGTGGTTGGACCATCACAGAGTGATGACGCTACTACGGAGTGCCATAAGGAAGAGAGAAAGAGAGAGAGAGAGAAAGTGACGTCTTAATTACTACGTTATTACAGTATATTTTCTCTTATCCGGGCGCCTTGGGACTAAGGGGTGCCAGCAGAAATGCCCTTTAACGTGGAATTAATGTATTTTTAGTTAGTTTTGGTCAGGAAAGGTCCTTACGAGTCACTCCACCCACTTTTTTTAATTAATTTTGTCCTTATTTTGCTGCCCAGATAATAGAGTTGCCCATATCTGAGAAGTTAGCATAAGGGAGAATTTACTGTATTATTATTACCAATATAATGTGCAATACTACAAGGTTCCTTGTAAATCTTAAGAAGGGTAGCCCAGTGACACCGTCGCTTGTCTTGTGACGTCAAAGAGTGTCAGAGTTACTTATCTATTCCTAAAACAATCCTAGAAAGCTATAGCTCCTTTACACCTACCAGGATACTTAGCCACTCCCAAGAAAATCTCGGGCTTAGGTTCTGCCTCAAAGTTTATGTAACTATAGTTACTAATGATACTTAGCCAGTCCCAGGACGATCCCAGGATATGCAAGCTCCAGGGTAGACCCCGTGTCAAAGCAACTATAGTTACTGAGGATGATAAGCCAGTCCTGGTAAGATCCCCAGATAGGCCTAGCTCTAGGTACGTGAACCCCCTTGTCAAAGTAACTGTATGTTTTGAGGAATTTATTATATTTCTGAGGATATCTTGCAGCTTTAGGATGTTTGTAAGTATCCTGCTTTTAATCATTACTATTTAATCATCACTATTTCAACTGAACGGTGTTGTTTGGACAAAATGAAAGCTTCCTCCTCCTCTATTGTAGATAAATAGCTAGGAAATTCCAGTTTAAATCGTCGAGGTGATCATTGGTAAATATACTTCATCCTTTTGCCATGGCAGGTTGGGCCAACTACCTCTGGGCTATTGTGAAGGCCAACCAGAGAATTAGAATGAAATAAATATATAGGAGAAAGAGAGAAAATAAGAATCAGTGGAAAGAATCAAAATTAGTGAATGTCTATAAAACAATAGCAAAAAAATACTATTAAGGTTTAGCGATGTTTGAGTTTCAAAGAGGTGATAGAGCGGGCAGATATGATGTTGGCTAGTATAGTATTCCACTTGTCAATTACGGAGATTGAAAAGGAGTTCTTAGGGCACAGAGCTCTTGTGGTGCAGAGTTCTCACAAACAAACAGTACAGGGGTAATGGGCTTCTATGAGATTAGGAGGATATTTGTGACCTAGAGAAGTATTCACCAAGCTTACTTCGAACACAAGTTTCAAAAATCCTACTTTCAGCTTCCATATATATAAACAGCTCAACTTTCTTTCTCAATCAAGTACCCCCTCCCTCCACATACATACACACACACACACTCTCTCTCTCTTTGTTCACTGTCCCCATGCCTGAGTTAAATTAATTGATATGCACAATTATTTGTCAGGGATCCTCTTCTAGAGATAGTGTCAGGTAATATGTTAGTATGTGATGGAAGGTGTTTGAACAATTTGGCTATGGCAAAATCTACCCTATAATTATTTTAAAAAAATTTCTTCTTTTTTTACCATGAAGGTAATATTGGAGTGTACTAGTGTGTAACAAGTTGGAAATTTCCTTTAGAATAGCTAGACAGTTGGCTACTCTTTCTTTAGGATGTTGTTCCCACCAAGTAGTGGTCATGTGGTCCCCACCAGCCATGTAGGTGGTCATGTGGTCCCTACCAGCCATGTAGGCTCTGACATCTTCCATTGCTTGGTCATGTAGTCTCCACCACCCATGTAGGCTCTGACATCTTGCTTTGGCTTTTTAGTTGATGGGGGGGGGGGGGGGGGGGGTCTAGTGGATTTTTGTTTGTTTGTTTATATTAAGGATTGTTTCTCCCCCCCTTACATTGACTGCATATTCATATATATCCACTTTCATAATAATAAGCAATTAATCATTTTTTATTACTTTATATTGTTATTATTATTATTATTATTATTATTTTTTTTTTTTTTTGGAGGGGGGGGGGGGGGGGGGATAAGAGTTGTGTGTGTGTTTGTTATGTTGTTTTTCATTTGTTTTTGCTACTTTTTTTCAAATAATTGTGACCTGCTATGAGAAAACCGACCACTTGTAAAATTAATTCAAAATTGCGTGCGGGTACTGAAAGTCAAAAAGTCCGATTTTTTTCAATTTTTTTTTCTTTCATTTTCTTAAACAAATGCCTTGGATCTATCTATCTACCAAATTTTAGTTCAATTGGACGGACTTTTAAGGCACAAAACTTAAAAGCAAAAACTGACTCTATTTACCGCGAGTCCGTGTACGGAGTCCTGTGGAATAATTCCCGCTGGTTACTATAGATACTCCCGCGCCCGGCATGCAGAACTTGACATTGACTGAAAGATAAGAGCTCTTACCTTTTTTGGGAATGGACAGCGACCTTGTGAATGCTGGGACTGAAGGTATTCTCGACCTGATCGCTGTGTGCTAGGCTGATATTTCCGACTCGAATAGGAAGTAAGGTAGAGCTTATAGCCATACAGGACAAACTTTTACTCCCTTACATTTACTCTTATTCTAAACCCTTCTGCTTACCTAGAACACCGCTGTGTACTCGTTCTCCTCCCCGGTAGCTAGCTATGCAAACAAACTCGTCTTTATCCACGTGTCAATAATTTACCGGCAAAAATGCTGAGCTGTAGTAACACGGACCGTATGCGGACGGCTCCAATTTTCAATTGCGGCGTTAAAACTCAATATATCGTTGGACGGTATATCAAAACACCTTGAAGCGTTTTAGGCCGTATCTTCTCCCGTGAGCAACGGAATGTTCAAAATGAGGTATCACCGCGCTCAGCATAAAATTCTCTCTTGTTTAAGACTAAAATCTCAATTTTCAATTTTTTTCACAAGTGGTTGGTTTTCTCATAGCTGGTCACAATTTATACCTACGTATATATCTATGCCTTCTTTTGGGTTAATGAGTTCTTGTTATTTCTAGTTTTATCAGGTGTGAAGTAAAGTGTATGGGTTGTATTGCTATACAATAGTGGTACTGGCCTGTGGTACGTCGCTACTACAGAGTAAGTGGGCGGGGTCTGTGTACGTCAATGACAATCGATACCATTTTTCGAAAAGTTACTTTTAACTTTATTCAGCTTTTTCTGGACTTCGACGGCAAGGAGGAACATTCTAAGCAGATACTAAGATTCAATCAAAAGATTCTCATGTAATCATAAACATAGCACATCTAGACTAAGCTAATGTAACATTACATGTGGAAGAAGAAAATTAAAAAAAATTTTTTTTAATTACCCAATTCATATATACATCAATTTGTACATCACAATGACTACTAACATACATAACAAGATTTTATTATTCTGGATAATGAATGCAGACGATTGAGAAAGTAACCATGATCCTCCACTTGCTGTATGAAATGCGGTAACCATGTTCCCCCCACCAACCATGAACCCAACTTGTAACGATGAATCCTGACTCTTAAACACGTTCCTATCACTAATTAAAGAGTGGCAACCATGAACCCCAACTTGCAACGATGAATCCTGACTCTTTAAACACGTTCCTATCACTAATTAAAGCTTGGCAACCATGAACCCAACTTGCAACGATGAATCCTGACTCTTTAAACACGTTCCTATCACTAATTAAAGCTTGGCAACCATGAACCCAACTTGCAACCATGAATCCTGACTTTTTAAACACGTTCCTATCACTAATTAAAGCTTGGCAACCATGAACCCAACTTGCAACCATGAATCCTGACTCTTTAAACACGTTCCTATCACTAATTAAAGCTTGGCAACCATGAACCCAACTTGCAACCATGAATCCTGACTCTTTAAACACGTTCCTATCACTAATTAAAGCTTGGCAACCATGAACCCAACTTGCAACCATGAATCCTGACTCTTTAAACACGTTCCTATCACTAATTAAAGCTTGGCAACCATGAACCCAACTTGCAACCATGAATCCTGACTCTTTAAACACGTTCCTATCACTAATTAAAGCTTGGCAACCATGAACCCAACTTGCAACCATGAATCCTGACTCTTTAAACACGTTCCTATCACTAATTAAAGCTTGGCAACCATGAACCCAACTTGCAACCATGAATCCTGACTCTTTAAACACGTTCCTATCACTAATTAAAGCTTGGCAACCATGAACCCAACTTGCAACCATGAATCCTGACTCTTTAAACACGTTCCTATCACTAATTAAAGCTTGGCAACCATGAACCCAACTTGCAACCATGAATCCTGACTCTTTAAACACGTTCCTATCACTAATTAAAGCTTGGCAACCATGAACCCAACTTGCAACCATGAATCCTGACTCTTTAAACACGTTCCTATCACTAATTAAAGCTTGGCAACCATGAACCCAACTTGCAACCATGAATCCTGACTTTTTAAACACGTTCCTATCACTAATTAAAGCTTGGCAACCATGAACCCAACTTGCAACCATGAATCCTGACTTTTTTAAACACGTTCCTATCACTAATTAAAGCTTGGCAACCATGAACCCAACTTGCAACCATGAATCCTGACTCTTTAAACACGTTCCTATCACTAATTAAAGCTTGCCAACCATGAACCCAACTTGCAACCATGAATCCTGACTCTTTAAACACGATCCTATCGCTAATTAAAGTTTGGCAACCATGAACCCAACTTGCAACCATGAATCTTGACTCTTTAAACACGTTCCTATCACTAATTAAAGCTTGGCAACCATGAACCCAACTTGCAACGATGAATCTTGACTCTTTAAACACGTTCCTATCACTAATTAAAGCTTGGCAACCATGAACCCAACTTGCAACCATGAATCCTGACTCTTTAAACAGTGCATGGAAGTAATGTGTGTAGGTCACCTTATGTATGTGTGGGACATAACCTAGACTTTAGGGACCTGGCATTTGTCTGGTAACCTAGTCTATGTGTTTGGTGCTGTGTGAGAGCCGGACATGTTGTCTCCACTAGTAGTACAGTCCGTGCAGGTAGATGAGTGTTCATGCATAGTTTCAGGAGATGGGGCCTTTTCACCGACCAGGCTAGACTTAATTTAAAATAAAATTTCTTTTATTGGATATAGTTATTTATCTGTTATTTAAAACTAGCTGTCTAGTTTGATCTATTATGTGAATCTGTTTCAAGCTACAGTAGGGGTCAAAAAAAAGTTCCCATAGCAGACCAGACTTTTTAGCTACTAACAGAAAAATAGTCTCTAGGGTAAGGAGACTTTTGATTTTGCAGGTGCTACACATCAAGCAGATGCTGTCCTGTACTTGTTTAACCACAATAACTGAAGTGCTCTAGAAGGGGTTCTTTAAAAGTCTTCCCAACAGACTTTAGAAAGTCCTTAAACCAGACTCAATGGGAACTTTTTTTTGACCCCTACTGTAGCTTAAATGAAGTTTGTGTAAATTTGGGACACTTGTTAAAATAAGTTATAGAGCAGATTTAAAATCAGCCAATTTAATAGCTACCAATGCTCTCCAGAGGCGTGTGGCACAGTTTATATGTTGCTTCCCGGAGCGTGATTAGACTATAGATTTTTTTCACTGTTTTCTTCCTCTTTTTTCCTTTCCCTGCAGTCTTTACTTCATTACTCACTATTTCTTTAATTCTCCCCTCCACCACCCCCCCCCCTTCCCTTCCCTCCTCTTTATTGCTGTTTTTGTCCTAAAGGATTGGTGTGTGTGTGTGTGTGTGTGTGTGTGTGTGTGTGTGTGTGTGTGTGTGTGTGTGTGTGTGTGTACATGCCCCCTCATTGGGCCATCACCTTGTCGTGGTGGAGGGACTTGAGTGTACCAATGAACCTCGGAGCTATGCTACCTTGGAATCTAGTATTCCTTTGTAGGGTCACCCATAGTAGTGAACAGGTCTGAGGGGAGGTTCCAGACTAAGCATGGTCCAACCAAGCACACTGGACCCCCCTATCTTGGGAGGCCAGGTGACCAATCATTCGCAGTGGAAGTCAAGTGTGTACATGTGTGTGTAAGTATGTGAGTGTGTTTGTAAGGTACCATAACACAATCAGGTCATATACATATCACTTCACTAGCATCATCACTGCAAGTTATGTACATACCTTCAAGGACATGGTTGGCTGGTTTGTTGTTAGTAGTGTGGTTAATTTGGTTGGAGATAATATGTTGTGGTTGTGCTACATATTGATGAGACAGTAGTAGGAGTAGGACTACCCAAACACTAGAACACCACAGAAGTATTTAATTCCTGTTGTCAACCCCATATTTTTTCAAGCCATAACAGACCCTCTTCTGAGGTGTGTACATGCATGTGTTTGTGTGTGCATATGTGTATTTTTGTGTGTTCAAACGTTAAAGTATGACCCTTAATGGTACATTTATGAATGTCATAATCTAAACTATATCTGTGTGTGTGTGTGTGTGTGTGTGTGTGTTCAGTTGTTTGGCTGGAACAAGGATAATGTCATAGCAACTGGCTCCTCAGATGGGATAGTCAAGTGAGTTTGGGGTTCCTTATCTATCATCCTTTTTCTTTTATCTATCATTCTATTTTCTCTTTTTTTTTTTTTTTCTTCTTCCCTGCCTGCCTCTATTGAACTATGGTGTGGACAAAGTGGAACAAAAGGGTTACCATTAACACACTGCTGACTCAAAATTAGAACGTGGAGTCTAGTTTTGGCCCAGCTCACAGTCATTCATTCAATTGCTCTCTCAACAACTAATTTTAACAATGAGATGTGAATTTTTAAGGGGGGGGGAGAGAGAGGGGTTGCAGAGGAGAAGGCTTATTTTTGCCATAATCACTAGAATAGTCCAGCCATTTTAAGGATGGACCCAAAACTAATAGCAAGAAAGTACTTCTCAGCAGTTTTCTCTTTAAAAAAAAATGAGCTTATTAACATACTGCAAGTCCTAAGGAATCAAACTAGGGGAACACCCTGAAATTGACTCTCGTTGTTAAAACAATATTTGCATCAAAATAATAGAAGATAAAGATAGGTCACTGGGAAGAATAATTTACGCATCACGTTTCTTGGCCTTACATTATTACTGATTTTGGATTTTGCTGCTCGTATAATGAAGCCATTGGAAGAGGAAGGGGTAGGATGCAAATACTATTTTGGGTACCCTTTATCTCCTGAAAGAGACATTGATAGTTATGATGTATCGTTGCTTTAAACATAGGGAGCCAGTATGCTGTGCCGTGCTGTGGTGGTGTTACCCCAGGTCTGATGTCACACCTGTCTTTGAAATGAGACAGCTCTGGTCCATGATGACATTTTTGAGGAAATGGTGAGAGATTTTTTTTAACTAATCACTAAAACTTAGATTTGACCCAATGCTCCCTCGCACACACATGCACCAACACACATTCACATACATGCACAAGATCCCTGATGATGTCATTTAAATTTAAAATTTTTAACATTTTTTTCCCCGTTTATGTTCTACTTGCAGGATGTGCTCTATGGAGAAAAGGCATCAGTGAAGAAGATAATTGTCTTCTAAATTAACTACCACACAATTTTGATATTGTTATATTTATTTTATATACTGTTGACTTATTTAATTTTATACAGAGACTGATTTTATTATAAGAAATGTTATTTAAAATTGCATATTATTTATTTTATATTCTTAATACACTCCCAATTTAGATATGCGATCGAATTGTTTAATATTGGTACACATAAAATTCTGTGGCACATTATAAACAGAATAAAAATGAATCCCTATTTTGATGCACTGGCCTTCTGAATGGTAAATCTTCCATTGAGAGACCAGCTGATTGATTATGAAGTATCTTGGACAGAGTGGTTTGTTTGTACGATAAGGTGTTTGGTATTCGTTTTGTTTTGTTTGTTTGTTTTTATAGTAATGCATTAAACTATCCGACCCATTCACATACTTTACAGTGATAAAGTGGCTAACAGCACCAAACAGCATTTTTCTAATCTTACGATAATGGATCTTTTAAGCCTAGTACATACTTAAAATTGTTGTACATTGTCATGAATAAAAGACCTCGCATGCCATGAATTGCTAACAATAGACATAATCACTCGCTGCACAATTTGTGACACTCTCTCCTGTGAACTACTGTAGTCTGTCAAGCTTGTAGCAAACTGTTTTGACTACTTATTACATGCATATGCCTCAAATTAATGATAATGATTATTATTTTTATTAACAATAAATCATAGGGAGCCCAAGCCATTGACACAGATAATTATCGTTATAAATACCATTGCATTCAATTGTATCATCGTCAAACCCTTTATCCCAATTATTAGTCTTGTGTATTATAACCAGACAATCCTTTCCCTCTTTTTCATCCCACTTGGGCCATTTCAATATGCAACATTAATATACCTAACACAACAACAATAATAAAGCCAGATGTAATGAGGATTTGTACTTTGCAGCACTGAATTCGAAAGGATATGTAATTTCATTTATCCGATGTGTAATTAGTTGTGGATTGTACTTACAAATTTATATTACAAGTAAACTACTGACCAGAACGTACTGTAAACATTGATTGAATGTTTTTGTTGGCAAAATTGCAAGTTATATTATACTTGCTTAGTTTGGATGATGCCATTAAATGCTTTACTACATTACTGTACATATGTACATAGTGTGTGAAGTCAATGAATATTAAATATAACCAGTTATTAATAAACACATTACTATTAGTTGCATGAATGGAATATTTACTTGTATGCTATATTTTCATGAGCCAATGGTGAGTGCAATACAGCTAGCGAGTGAAATGTCAGGCAGTATTTCATAACCAAGGAGTGAAATAAGTATATTAGAATGTTTGAAGAACGTAACAACAAGAGTATACTGCATAAATCTGTAAAATCCTATGTGATCAGGTATTGTAGACATATTATTATATTTAGAGATAATCGCTGACCAAAAAACACAAAAAAGTTAAAAAACCAAATATTTCAGCTACGGACTGTAGCCTTCATCAGTGGTAATGATTAAAAAATAAAATAAAGTTACTATGACAGGTGAAAGCCTAAGGGTGGTACATGTTAAAGCACTTGGTTGGTAACCATGAGTCCTGAGGGTTAGCCTTTCTTTTCCATTCATTGACTTCACTTATACTGCCTTTCTTTTCCAAGCACGCTTCCCACTTGAAACATTGCAATAGCCTACGGACAAGTTTATAAAACATATCCATATTGAAATATCAGAAAAGCTACACACCATAGCTATGGGAGAATATCATGATCCGTATCAAGCATTTAACATACATACACACACACACACACACATTATATATATAATACTTATAGCACGAGTCTGAGAGTGTGATAAGTGATTTATTGCTGCTTTGCTATTTTTTCTCAACTGGTTACAATACAATTTTCTTTGAATTTACTTGCTATGCGCGTGCTACTTCGAGAGTTCAATAACAAGCGTACAATATGGAAGAATATAGAACACTCGCATGATGTGGAAATATTTAAGAAAAAATAAGGCTGCAATATATATATATAATTCCGTAATGTGATGTTTCACCATAAATCATGTCTAATGCTGTTGGAGGAGGGAGGGAGGGAAGGGGGGGGGGAGGGGGCAGTTAATAACTACTGACTATTCAATTCAATCACAAGGAAGGTATTTCCAACAGAGGAAATATAATTTTAATTTTTGGAATGAATATTTCATGACAACAGCCACATACTGTTTTGGATAATTATTTTTGACCGTCTATAGGAAAAGTGGGCACAACGCGGCACGCATAAACGTCGGGAAAAATCGATTTAATTCTTAAAAATGTATTAAATAAGCCTATGGAAGGTAATGATTAGGGTGCATATATCGACAACGGCTGAAGCAACGGCTTTAAAATTCAGAGAGCTCATTGTACTGATGAGGACGAATGTGTAAGTGCACACAATTTGTTTTGATAGGGCCCGTGTCATGCCCAATTTTCCTGTAGACGGTCACATTTAATGAGTTGTCACGCATTCAGCTGCTGCGGTCACTTAGCAGGATTTCATACAAGTTTTTTTTTATCATTTGGTGCGTGTTTGTGTGTGTGTATGTGTTGTTGTTTTTTTTTGTGTGTGTGTGTGGGGGGCACTACAAAAAAAGTGGAGTTTCCTCATGCATGATAGATGCTTGAAAGGCAAGGGAAATTCCATCCAGTTTGCTTGTGTCAAAGTGCAGGAAATCCCGGAATTTCCTGTACATTTCTTGCTACATGGTGGTATATGATAGAGCACAATTTCAGGTACCTGACAGGACCGATTTCAGGTACCAGAAATTTCATCTACCAAATTTCAGATGCATTTCCTGTATACATGTCACAAGCAATAAAAGCCATGTGTCAACTTCATTTCATGTACCAAATGTCAAATTTCCTGTATTCATGTCAGAGACAGAAATGCCATGTGTAATCCTCATTTCATGAAGTGAACATCAAATTTCCTACATACATGACAATGTCAGGAAACTGCACGTGTTATCTTACTTTCATGTACTCAAAATATCTGATTTCTGACTCCATAAATGTTGGAATTTTTTTTTAATTACAATTATATTCAAACAATCACCACAAAATATGAATAAAATCAGCTCTATGAACATGGATTGTCATTTTGTGACAAATGTAGCTAGGAACAGTCGAGGATAGTTCATTTCTGCTTAGTCACCGAGCACTTGTTGATCCATTCTCAGGGACGGAGAGTCTGTTTAATTTTGTAGCCCTGGTGATTTCGTCAGAGGTGCACTCTTTGCAATTCTATATGTACAAATGAAGTAAATAATTATAACATTTTTTTAATTTTAACAGTTACATCCCATACAACATTCCAAAACACTTCTACAGAAGACTATTAGCTTTACTATTTGCTAACAGTACTTACTTTCATGCGTTATTCAGTATCTTTACCAACCAAGATATCACAAATCTTTACCACCAAAGAAATCACACCTTCACCAACCAAGAGAGCGTATGTATTTAACTAACCAAAAGATCACACATACTTTACCAACCAAGAGATCGCAGATCTTTATTAACTAAGAGATCACAGATCTTTACATACCAAGAGATCACACATCTTTACCAACCAAGAGATCACACATACTTTACCAACCAAGAGATCACACATACTTTACATACCAAGAGATCACAGATCTTTAAATACCAAGAGATCACAGATTATTTACCAATCAAGAGATCACACATACTTTACCAACCAAGAGATCGCACATACTTTACCAACCAAGAGATCACACATACTTTACAAACCAAGAGATCGCACATACTTTACCAACCAAGAGATCACACATACTTTACAAACCAAGAGATCACACATACTTTACCAAACAAGAGATCGCACATACTTTACCAACCAAGAGATCGCACATACTTTACCAACCAAGAGATCACACATACTTTACAAACCAAGAGATCGCACATACTTTACCAACCAAGAGATCACACATACTTTACCAACCAAGAGATCACACATACTTTACAAACCAATAGATCAAACATACTTTACAAACCAAGAGATCACACATACTTTACCAACCAAGAGATCACACATACTTTACAAACCAATAGATCAAACATACTTTACAAACCAAGAGATCACACATACTTTACAAACCAATAGATCAAACATACTATACAAACCAAGAGATCACACATACTTTACCAACCAAGAGATCGCACATACTTTACCAACCAAGAGATCACACATACTTTACCAACCAAGAGATCACACATACTTTACAAACCAATAGATCAAACATACTTTACAAACCAAGAGATCGCACATACTTTACCAACCAAGAGATCACACATACTTTACCAACCAAGAGATCACACATACTTTACCAACCAATAGATCAAACATACTTTACAAACCAAGAGATCGCACATACTTTACCAACCAAGAGATCGCACATACTTTACCAACCAAGAGATCAAACATACTTTACCAACCAAGAGATCGCACATACTTTACCAACCAAGAGATTGCACATACTTTACCAACCAAGAGATCACACATACTTTACCAACCAAGAGATCACTCATACTTTACCAACCAAGAGATCACACATACTTTACCAACCAAGAGATCGCACATACTTTACCAACCAAGAGATCACTCATACTTTACCAACCAAGAGATCACTCATACTTTACCAACCAAGAGATCACACATACTTTACCAACCAAGAGATCGCACATACTTTACCAAACAAGAGATCGCACATACTTTACCAACCAAGAGATCGCACATACTTTACCAAACAAGAGATCACTCATACTTTACCAACCAAGAGATCACACATACTTTACCAACCAATAGATCACACATACTTTACCAACCAAGAGATCGCACATACTTTACCAAACAAGAGATCGCACATACTTTACCAACCAAGAGATCGCACATACTTTACCAAACAAGAGATCACACATACTTTACCAACCAAGAGATCGCACATACTTTACCAAACAAGAGATCACACATACTTTACCAACCAAGAGATCACAAATCTTTACCACCAAAGAAATCACAGATATACCAACCAAGAGAGCGTATATATTTAACTAACGGAGAGATTGCACATACTTTACCAACCAAGAGATCACAGATCTTTACATACCAAGAGATCACAGATCTTTACATACCAAGAGATCACAGGTACTTCACAAATCAAGAGATCACACATACTTTACCAACCAAGAGATCGCACATACTTTACCAATCAAGAGATCACACATACTTTACCAACCAAGAGATCGCACATACTTTACCAACCAAGAGATCGCACATACTTTACCAACCAAGAGATCGCACATACTTCACCAACCAAGAGATCACACATCTTTACCAAACAAGAGATCACACATACTTTACAAACCAAGAGATCACAAATCTTTACCACCAAAGAAATCACAGATTTACCAACAAAGAGAGTGTTTATATTTAACTAAACAAGAGATTGCACATACTTTACCAACCAAGAGATCACAGATCTTTATTAACCAAGAGATCACAGATCTTTAAATACCAAGAGATCACAGATACTTTACCAACAAAGAGATCACAGATCTTCAAATACCAAGAGATCACACATACTTTACCAATCAAGAGATCACAAATACTTTACAAACTAAGAGATCACACATACTTTGCCTACCAAGAGATCACAGATCTTTACCAACCAAGAGATCACACATATTTACCAACCAAGAGATCGCACATACTTTTACCAACCAAGAGATCACACATACTTTACCAACCAATAGATCGCAGATCTTTATTAACCAAGAGATCACAGATCTTTACATACCAAGAGATCACAGATACTTTACCAATCAAGAGATCACACATACTTTACCAACCAAGAGATCACACATACTTTACCAATCAAGAGATTATAAATCTTTACCAACCAAGAGATCACACATCTTTACCAACCTAGAGATCACACATCTTTACCAACCTAGAGATCACACATCTTTACCAACCAAGAGATCACACCTCTTTACCAACCAAGAGATCACACATCTTTACCAACCAAGAGATCGCACATACTTTACCAACCAAGAGATCACTCATACTTTACCAACCAAGAGATCACTCATACTTTACCAACCAAGAGATCACACATACTTTACCAACCAATAGATCGCAGATCTTTATTAACCAAGAGATCACAGATCTTTACATACCAAGAGATCACAGATACTTTACCAATCAAGAGATCACACATACTTTACCAACCAAGAGATCACACATACTTTACCAATCAAGAGATTATAAATCTTTACCAACCAAGAGATCACACATCTTTACCAACCTAGAGATCACACATCTTTACCAACCTAGAGATCACACATCTTTACCAACCAAGAGATCACACCTCTTTACCAACCAAGAGATCACACATCTTTACCAACCAAGAGATCGCACATACTTTACCAACCAAGAGATCACTCATACTTTACCAACCAAGAGATCACTCATACTTTACCAACCAAGAGATCACACATACTTTACCAACCAAGAGATCGCACATACTTTACCAAACAAGAGATCGCACATACTTTACCAACCAAGAGATCGCACATACTTTACCAAACAAGAGATCACTCATACTTTACCAACCAAGAGATCACACATACTTTACCAACCAATAGATCACACATACTTTACCAACCAAGAGATCGCACATACTGTACCAAACAAGAGATCGCACATACTTTACCAACCAAGAGATCGCACATACTTTACCAAACAAGAGATCACACATACTTTACCAACCAAGAGATCGCACATACTTTACCAAACAAGAGATCACACATACTTTACCAACCAAGAGATCACAAATCTTTACCACCAAAGAAATCACAGATATACCAACCAAGAGAGCGTATATATTTAACTAACGGAGAGATTGCACATACTTTACCAACCAAGAGATCACAGATCTTTACATACCAAGAGATCACAGATCTTTACATACCAAGAGATCACAGGTACTTCACAAATCAAGAGATCACACATACTTTACCAACCAAGAGATCGCACATACTTTACCAATCAAGAGATCACACATACTTTACCAACCAAGAGATCGCACATACTTTACCAACCAAGAGATCGCACATACTTTACCAACCAAGAGATCGCACATACTTCACCAACCAAGAGATCACACATCTTTACCAAACAAGAGATCACACATACTTTACAAACCAAGAGATCACAAATCTTTACCACCAAAGAAATCACAGATTTACCAACAAAGAGAGTGTTTATATTTAACTAAACAAGAGATTGCACATACTTTACCAACCAAGAGATCACAGATCTTTATTAACCAAGAGATCACAGATCTTTAAATACCAAGAGATCACAGATACTTTACCAACAAAGAGATCACAGATCTTCAAATACCAAGAGATCACACATACTTTACCAATCAAGAGATCACAAATACTTTACAAACTAAGAGATCACACATACTTTGCCTACCAAGAGATCACAGATCTTTACCAACCAAGAGATCACACATATTTACCAACCAAGAGATCGCATATACTTTTACCAACCAAGAGATCACACATACTTTACCAACCAATAGATCGCAGATCTTTATTAACCAAGAGATCACAGATCTTTACATACCAAGAGATCACAGATACTTTACCAATCAAGAGATTATAAATCTTTACCAACCAAGAGATCACACATCTTTACCAACCTAGAGATCACACATCTTTACCAACCTAGAGATCACACATCTTTACCAACCAAGAGATCACACCTCTTTACCAACCAAGAGATCACACATCTTTACCAACCTAGAGATCACACATACTTTACTAACCAAGAAATAGAAAACAATCACCAGGATATAGGAAAATAAGACAAAGAGTAGGTTTAAGACAGATGATAGTTAGCAGGTAAAGATTAAGGACAATCGCCAGGACTGCAATATGACAACTAGTAGGAAAAATGACATTAGGATTAAAATTTGGACAGTCAGCATGATTAAGATAAAGAACTATCTTACAAGCTTAAACTAAATTGGTCATTGGATAAAATATTCTATAGAACTTGATAAACATACTGATGACTTGTGTATGCTACACAAACACACAAATCTCTACACTTTTTACATGAAACGACAAAATATAAAGTAAACGTTATGAATAGAAAAGTCTATGCCAAAACACTTACACAAGCTAATAACATCATCACCAAAACTTTTACTCCCATAAGACCTGCCCTACAAATACATAAAGCCAGTAAGTAGCTTCTTACCCGATAGGAGAAGCACATGACAACAGAATGAGACGTGACATCCATTGTTTACATCTACACTGAATTAGACTCCTACATCACAAATGGTAATTCAATAACTAACAGTGAGCATAGTGACAAATAAAAATGAGCAAACCTTATACATGAATGAAGTATCAAAGGTGTGAACCCTCATCGCTACTCTACACTATAGTCTGTCCAAGTTGAGTTGGCACGACCGCAAGTGCGGTAAATGAGGAATGCATTTATTAGTACTTAACAAGAAGCAATTTAGTCATGTGAATCCAAGTCAATTAAGTGCACAAACGTCAACGTTGCCGTGAAAATAGGGCGGTAGCACAGTGCGCATTAATTCTGTAACTATTGTAAGAAAGAAATTTAGTGAAGTTTGTGGAGTTTTTTGGGCGCTGTACACCTCATCTCGTCTGTTTTCAACTATATTTATGTTTCTTATGCGCAGATAATGTAGCTACAGCAGATGGAAAACAACTACCTACTGTGTCCCAAGAAATATTCTGATATTCACAGGATTCAGCAGTAGCTACAGCACTGTTAACTTGTAGCTAAAGTTATTAGACTTTCTTGTTAAATAAAATTATCAATTGTTTCATGTATTTATAACATATATGAAAATGTATGAGATAACAGATTTAAGTAGTACACATTTATACAAAATATAGTTGTGATCTGAAAGGTGGAGTGCAGCCTGAATTGTTCCTAATCCTTACAATAAACGGCATCTAGTAGTGAAGAAAAATAAATTGGAATAAACACAGTTTTGATAAGCACACAATTTAAATTTAACAGCACAAAGCTTAAGTGTGGCTGTATTACAAGTTGCTAGCTAAATGATAGCTATATCACTCTGAAAAATATTGGCTATACGGCATTTGTTATTGAACAGGTAGACAAATAATCTTACCAACATTCTATCAGGTGGTCCTGTACCCTCTGCGACAAAAGGACACTCCGACTATCCTGTTTCCACACTCGCAACCTAAGCTAATCATGATACAAAGCTAGAAACACAGCTATCTGAGAAGAAATCGCTCATTGTTTACAAAATTCTTAAATGAAGACAGTCCACGTGACCAATTGAGCTGTACAAAAGCGGGCACGTTTTGAGCAGGAAACCTGTTGTTGTTGTTTTCTATTCCCATAGACTTTTGTTTGAGTTTTGGAATGGCAATTTCTCTCTGGTTTTGGAGTATACTGAGGAATATTTTTAACTGCTTTGGCACGAGCTTTCTAATGGGTGCAACTCCGGATACGTAGCTGCTTCCGTTCAAAAGTTATTCAAGGTTTTTTCTGGCCAACTCAACTTGGACAGACTATAGCTAGCTACTACAAAATCATTTCTAAGGCCATAAGAAGAATGATTTATTTGGCTATTCTTAATCAGGTATCAAATGTAATGTTGTCTTCATAAGAGAAGTAGGTAAACATGCAGAGACTCTCACACTCAATGCTAACCAGAAACTCAGGTACTCCTAATGGCTATCATCACATATCCTCAAGGCTTGAAGGGGGGGGGGGAGAGGAGCAGACAAGAAATAAGTAATTTAACACCAGTGGATGTTGCATAACTGATTTACATGACATCAGTGTGACCTTCCAGATGATGCTGTGTGTGTGGGAGAGAAGAGAGAGAGGGGAGGGAATAGACAGGAGACACACTATGTTCTATGACCTTAAAATGATAAAGGATTTATAGGTTGTTAGTTGAATTAAAAGTCATTATTGATATGGTACAGGTGAAGGACTCGAAAAAATTTGTGTTGGACTTTCCAAGCCTTTCTGCTAGAGAGATTGAAGGCAGTGGTTTACGCTTTTATCACTTCCATCCATCTGTACTGGTCATCATCATAAATATTCCAATCATCTCAAACATAACTAACCAAACAAAGGGACAACATACTTTTAAAAATTGAGGCTTACTTCTTACTTATAGAGATTACAAGTAGTCACTAGCATGAGTGTGTGCAAACACATACCCTATGCCACCTCCTCAAAAAAAATAATGATAAACTTTAATCCCCAAAATCTGGTCCATCTTCCCCATAGCATACGGTAGTCCAGTAATTCTGACATACGTGTCATGTGCATCTTTATTCACCAACCGTATATCAATACAAACCATTGCATACAACTGGAGACAAGACAACTATGCAATAATAATACAGTAACATAATGATCCTCATAAATGATCATAACAATGAGCAATGAAACTTGGAAAACTGAAAAATTAGTTGATACAATCCCTAGTAACAATTTTTTGTTTTGATAAACACAGGTAATACAACCATGGCTAGCAATATAATGATAATGCATTATAACTAAATATAGTTACTATCAATTTTTTTCTCTTGTAATTTGTTTCTTGGCTCCAATTGCATTCAATCGGATGCAATTGGAGGTTAACTGGAATAGTATATAGACCTGTAGCAAAGGCTTAAAAAATATTCACCTGGCATATTAAAAAATCTGAATTATTAAAATTCAATTTTGCTTTGGTTATCTAGCACAAATTTCAACAAAAGGAACTTTACTAACACTTGAAGTAACCATCATTATTGGCTGATCAACACAACCCATGCATACTGCAATATCCTCATCATCCTAACACACACACACACACACACACACAGAGTTCTATGTCCTTAGATCATAATTGTAATTAAATACATTTTGATAGCAGACTGAAATTAAATCTTTTATGGGTCATGCTGGTTGTAGATCATATTTGTGCATACAAAATAGCCTCAAATAAATTTTATCCCATACACATACCTGAGTACACCTGTCACATCTCACTTCAATGAAATGTGTGTATGTGGAGAAAATGTAGTTACAGCAACTTGACTGAACTCAATTACAGCTGCTCAGGTTTTCCAGGTACAACCACCAGGTCTAACCACACACAACCACATACATAAAGCTCAGACTGAACTTTGCAACACATGTACATGCACACTGCAACCAATGCAAAGATAGATATCAGCTCAGTCTCTTTTGAAGGTGTAAAAAAAAATTAGTGAACCAAAAATCAAACATAACATGGTAGCTAACAGCCTCCTCAATTTATAGAATAAGTGTTTGTTTACTTTAAGTCCAAACCAACTAAATACCTTGTTTCTCAACAACATCTGCCTGGGTGATGCAGCCACTGCTTCAAAATTTATTATGCAGGTCACACCCACTGCTCCACTACTACCTCATACTTGCTATATGCAATTCAATTATTTTCTTATAGAAGTCAACTATAGTAAATAATGAATAATGACCTCCCTCCCTGGTCACATTTTCCAATATATTATGAGAAATAAGAAATGTAGTTTGTGTAGTTTGTGTGGCTTTATTCTCAGTCATAATGAGATTGTGGTTTCTAACTGCTAATGTACAGTGGCAAGTGAGTATGATAGAAAGATAACTTAAAATGATGATGATGCCAATTTGTATCAAAGATAAACATAAAAAAAAACTTGTTTCAATTTACACCGTAATATAGTACACCAACAAGCCAGCTATAAAACATCTGTTTCACTAATAAAGACATGTGAAAAATTACATTACAGAGGCTTTGGTATTCAATCTCAGGCCTCAAAAAGAAGGTGAGTGGTTACAACTTGTGAAAAATACAAGAAATGAGACTACATAAGTTAAATTTGTACCCCTATATATAATCAATGCATGAACACCTGTTCAAACTACTGCAGTCTTTACAGTTTCACCTGATGTCAGTCAACTATATAGTTAAATAATTTTTAATAAACATTTACCAGCATTATAAAAGTAATAAAGTAAACACTTCAAGTTGTGTAATATGAAATCGGAAAATAAAAAAATTCCAGAAGTCTATAATACAGGCTCCCATACTTACAGCAACTTGCAAGAGGTTTTTCTTCTTTTCTCTTTCTTTACTTGTAGCAGACTCAAGGTAGAATAAGAACATCTTGTTCTTTGGCAAAAAAAATAATAATAATAATAAAATAATAGTTGTTCTTATTACTGTTGTTTAACAGGCTTCACAGTATAAAGTACATCATCAAATTTGTTGTGAACTTGATTATATCAAAGCTTCTATTACAGTTAGCTAATTTGTACCAATTAGCCACTAATCACCTGTATACTCTACCCACCATCTCTTTCATAACATTTCAAGCAACACCACTCCCTACCTAAATTACTTAGTTCATATAGCATTTACCCACACAAACACACATATCTGTAACATATGACTCCTATGTCAACACACTTGTTGTAAGGCCATTCATTGGAGGCCCTTGCATCTCTCATATATTCTGTATCCACAGTATTTTGTTCAGTTAGTTGTTATATCATACTCATTTCTCATACTACTCTGCTTGCTTCTTCCTACTTAAGGATAAAAATGTTAAATGATTAGTATATCGATTCTGAACTGATCTATTTAGCATAGTTTCTAAGTAGCGGCATATTCAGGCTTTACAACCCTGAACAGAAGCAAAACTAAAATACTACCCCCACTATTCAGTACGTGATCATTTAAAAAAAAAAAAAAGCTGTTAGAAAATGTAAAATAGATTATGTTATTTAGCATCCTTAGTTCTACTATAAACGAGACCATACACGTGCAACTAGCAAATTAAACATACTAATCTTAGCTACATTACCAACACCAAAAGAAAGCTCAGGTTAAAGTAGTTGGTGACCGACTAAATCTTATTATAATGATACAACTAAGTACCCAACCCAACATATAAAAAACATTTCCATACAGTCAGTCACTAGTCTCATAAGAGCTAGCGTACACGCAGTTTTACTCACCATGAAATAAACTCTCTGCTCTAACCTTAGCGTACGCTTTCTCTAGTCTCTGTCTCCCCCGCGCCGCCCCCCCCCCCAGCAAATTCCATCGGCAAGGGCGGGGGCGAGACCCCATATACAAAGCGCCCTCAGAAGGCGCGGACTGTTGTTATAGTTACAGTTACTTAAAAAACAATCCTATAGTTCACTGATCTTTTGTAAAGCACTTAACCTTATAAAGCTAATCTGTTAACGTTTAGCTGTGTAGTTAATAATAATGTTGAAACTATGAACTGAATTGGCATCACCCTGTCAGCAGCTTAAATTCCCTCCAGATTGGAACCTCCTTGCCTCTCCAGATGATGGTAAAAAAAAATAGATGGCATGACTTTAGAGCCATGGAGCTGGGAGACAATTAGTGTGGGATACCACTTGTCCAGACACTTTTTTGCATTATCTTACAGGAGACACGTCACCAGAGATACATGTTGTGTGGCAGCTTTTTATTGTTGCTATTATTATTATTATTATTATTATTATAATTTCCCTATATTTCATTCATTCAGAAGGCGTCGATTGTGTTATAGCTAGTTACAGTTACTGAAAGAAAAAATAATCTGATAGTTCACTGCAATGAGGCACTTAACCTTATATAATACAAAACGATGAACGCTTTTCTTTTCTTGCTGTAGAAGTAGCTACAAATTTTATTCAATCAATTAGTCATTATTGATATTAAACAGGTTGAGACATTTGAAATCACTATATTATTATAATATTTTGATAGTGTTACTAATGTTAGCTATATAATTATTACATTCTTCCTTATAGTTTTTAGTAATTGTTACAGTGTAAGTCACTTCTCCAGATAGACTACACTCAGCTGTGATATGCACTTTGTGCTATTAGACACAACTCATTAAGGCTATTTGCTTCACCAAGACTCCTATACAAAGTTGGCTGGCAGTCACTCTTATATAGACATGCAACATTCATGGTAGCTTCTTGGCCAGTTCTAAGGAGTCACAGTATAAGGACAGTTTATTATTCATACATCTTGCATGGCAATGTTACAGCTTATTAAATTCCTTGCCAGCACGTATGCTACAACTGAATATTAATAGTGGAGTTTGTGTTTCCCACAATGTTTATGGAGGAATCTGTAAGGAGTTGATGAACTAGTCAAAACCTATAATGATCCCTCAAACATAAGGTATAATGTTATTATCACTAGAAGTTCACCGGGACAGCACTTCAGTACTCTTTTTCACATCTGATAAAGTTATAGCAATCACCTTAAGTAGAAATAAAAATAATGGCATGAAAAAAAAAAATTGCTTGATGACTGGGGTTCAAGAAGAAGTGCACAAATGAAGTGGGATATGATAGAATGCATAGCAGCAGGTGTAAACAAACAAGTTAAGCTGGAATGTTCACAGCTTCTTTTCCAGTCATCTTGAGGAGGCAATTCATCCTTCTCTGGAAGATCCGTTGGCAAGATAAAGGGCATATGATTATCCAGTTGAGCAGTAGCCTTTCTCCTCTGCCCTTCCTTCTTCAGCCCTCCCTCTGCCTCATTCTCCAGCCCTGCTATGCACTATCCCATCCAGCTACTCCTGTACTATGTGGTCACACACCATGTCTACTTCTCGGTTCTAATCGTCCTGTCACTCCATCATCTTGGACCATGAGCAGGCCTTCGCATCGGCAATCCTTTTAAGTTTCACACATACACAACACACACAGTAAAAGTACAGTTGTACCATTTTACAATTATAAATACTCAGATATGTATTTGATACACTAAAAATCTCTACCGAAGCCAGTGTGCTACAATATATTACAGAGTGTGAAATGACTATATTGTATCATAATAATGTAGCTAATAGTACAATTAAAATGTATGTGAAAAATCGCAGTTCAATTGAAATCGCATGGGGAAAGTGAAATAGCGCGTAACTAATTGAAATACCTCGGTAACTAAGTGGAAACTAAGTGAAATACCTCGGTAGCTAAGTGAAATAGTATGGGTAAAGTGCGCACGTGTGCAGTGTTAACCTTGGAAACGCACAGCTCGAGTAGTTTTTAGTTGGAGACAATGTCAGAGATTTTGAGTCAGATATATTCATGAATTTTCGGCTATGGGTGAGCCTTCTAGTGAATCTGGCTTGCATGTGTGTGTATGTATGTATGTATGTATGTATGTATGTACAACAAAGGCCAGGTTTCCCAAAACCAATCATAATGTACTTCAGTTGGTCTTCTGATACTTTAATGATTTAGCCATCAAAATATATTATATTTCATAAAATTAATTATGGCCAAAACTTGCTATTAACGGGTTCACAATGGCTTGGAACCAACCAGTCCACAACACATTGCAGAGAGCTCAGATCCGCTGTTGTGTGACAGAAAGACTGACTGACAGACTGAGTAATGCAACTCTACTGTGCATGCACGCTGAGGGTTAAAAACAAGATGGGATGAGTTCTAGACTTGCTTAGCAATCATAGGCATACTTATGTATGGCTGTGGCTAATCCCATCAATAAAATTAGCATAATGGAGGACGATAGTTATGTGCACCACATGAACCCTAACCTACACATGAACACTAACCTACACGTGAACACTAACCTACACGTGAACACTAACCTACACGTGAACACTAACCTACACGTGACCACTAACCTACACGTGAACACTAACCTACACAACACACCTACACGTGAACACTAACCTACACCTGAACACTAACCTACACGTGAACACTAACCTACACGTGAACACTAACCTACACGTGAACACTAACCTACACAACACACCTACACGTGAACACTAACCTACACCTGCACACTAACATACACGTGAACACTAACCTACACGTGAACACTAACCTACACGTGAACACTAACCTACACGTGAACACTAACTTACACGTGAACACTAACCTACACGTGAACACTAACCTACACCTGAACACTAACCTACACAACACGTGAACACTAACCTACACGTGAACACTAACCTACACGGAACACTAACCTACACGTGAACACTAACCTACACGTGAACCTAACCTACACGTGAACACTAACCTACACTGAACCTAACCTACACTTGCACACTAACCTACACGTGAACACTAACCTACACTTAACACTAACCTACCGTGAACACTAACCTACACGTGACACTACCCTACACGTGAACACTAACCTACCGTGAACACTAACCTACACGTGAACACTACCTCCACGTGAACACTAACCACACGTTAACACTAACCTACACGTGAACACTAACCTACACGTGAACACTAACCTACACTTGAACACGAACTACACTGAACACTAACCTACACGTGAACACTACCTAACGTGAACACTACCCTACACGTGAACCTAACCTACACGTGAACACTAACCTACACGTGGAACACTAACCTACACGTGAACACTAATTTACACGTGAACACTAACCTACACGTGAACACTAACCTACACGTGAACACTAACCTACACTTGAACACTAACCTACACGTGAACACTAACCTACACGTGAACACTAACCTACACGTGAACACTAACCTACACGTGAACACTAACCTACACGTGAACACTAACCTACACGTGAACACTAACCTACACGTGAACACTAACCTACACGTGAACACTAACCTAC
>WLWD01001812.1_pt1 | contig 49015 bp, 27 predicted proteins | sample 6712731 | NCBI WGS metagenome assembly WLWD01 (sample SAMN12718690, study PRJNA576275) | sponge metagenome | isolation source: marine sponge | host: Mycale hentscheli | place: New Zealand: South Island, Marlborough, Capsize Point | collected 2014-11-01 | reverse complement strand
CACTACTGCTTATACTATTACTGATACTGCTGCTACACCACTACTGCTTATACTATTACTGATACTGCTGCTACACCACTACTGCTTATACTATTACTGATACTGCTGCTACACCACTACTGCTTTGCTGCTGCTTCTTATTCACTAAAACAAACTAAAGTAGCCAGTTATTAAAAGAGTTAAAGATAATGATGGGAATATCTAGATCTGTCATCTATAAGTGTATGAAGATTTCATTTTGCATTGCTGCACGAGAATAACAAATAGCATGAGTGACATAAAAACAACTAAGTAAATGAAATGTAAGAATTATTTAAGGGTATGCAAAATGTGTCAAATGGTTCAGGAGAAATATTCGGCTTCGAAACTGCCTGTTGTATTCTTCTACTGCACGTCACTGCGAGAACTGAAGTATCATCTCATCATGGTAGACTGTGAGCTCCGCCTATCTACCTGGTTATACCTGCAGGACACGGCCTTAAACAATAGGAAGAATCTGAACCATGTGTGATCAGGTACTTTGCGATACACACTCTCCAGATCCTATTCACTCCAAATCAGAAATTTGGATATCATAATTCTTGTGTCTCCTACCCCCATCTGGCCTCGCTGGGGGAAGGTCTGCTATTTGCTCTTCCTTATTCTTTCTTGGGTATTGGTGACGTGCCTGGGCCCACATTGACCCCAGTGTCCTGGTCCGCTCCCCACCAAACCTTGTCCTGACTTTCCAGTTGCAGCCAATGATTGCTCTATTTTTAAAAAAATTTCCATGCCCCTTCTACCTAAGCCTCTCCATCGAAATCCTTGTCTTCACCAGCTACCTCATCACCGAGCTCATCTTTTCTTTTTACTTATAACTTTATTACCTAAGTGCATACTCTGGTACATCGTTTCTGTCTGAATAAAGAACTGTCTATATGGTGCCTACTCCTGGCTGCATATAACTATAAAGCAATCAGTTCAACTTCAGATAATCACCTTTATTGCTGAGTTGCTTGCTGCATTTCTTGGAGATATTTCTCCCAGCTAGTCTTATCAGAACTCTCGCTATAATAGTCACGCTGCAATTACCCTGAACATTGATTAATACTTTGTGTGTGTATTTACTGTCAGTACTTGAGATGGGGTTTGTTCAGTTGTGATCTATTGGAGGAAATGAATTGAATTTTTATTTTGCCATATACAACATATATAGATTTATAGTAGGAAAAGTTATCAATCCACCCAGTTAGAAATTTTTGACAAAATGTTTTTTGACAGTATGATTTATATGATTAATATGCACTATAGATATACAGTTAGTATACACACTAATATTGTTACTATCACAAAATTACCTATAGAATACTAGTACACTGCTACTACTACTACTACTACGACTACTACTACAATGATTCTACTACACAAAAGTTCTTTATAATAGTTATATAGCTGATGATTAAACTTTTTTCAGAGTTTTGGCCTCATCCACTCTACAAAAACAAGAAAACAAAAATGTGGTATAATACGTGAGACACTAAATAATGACAGACCCATATAATATAACCATATATCTTACCACAAACTGGTGGTGTCCATCCATTTAGGTCTGTGGATATAGCCTTTCTGAAAGCTTGATCTTTCTCTTTGATTTTAGGATCTGTGCATATTTTTTCAGATGCCATACATTTTTTGCCATAGTCTAGTAAATCTACTGTGTTGAAGTTGGCCATGCAATAGTATCTTTTCATGGCTATCCATCCATTGACTTTTATAAAACAGTCAGCTTGTGCCTTGACATATTCAGCAGCACCTTCAATTGGGGTGAAACCCTTAGCTCTCAGTTTCCAATAGCGAAATATTTTCTTTCCATTTCTATTTTGTGTCGCCCAGGCCTCCCGGTCACCTTCAGCAACTGGAATCCTTATGTGCCTTGCACACACATCCTCAACTGACTTACCAGTCAGATCTATAATGAGGTGTTCTTCTCCACCATAGTCATATGCAATTGAATTTGGAGTATACTCCAAATAAGTTTTCGTTTCGTCAAAGAAAGTATGTTTATTAGTCGCTAAATCTATCATTTCTGCAGGGAATTTGTTATTGCCAAAGTTAATCAAAAAAACTTGATCCTTTCCAATTCATGACACAGCTTCAGGTCTTCTTTACTGTTGAATGTAGCCTCACATAATTTTAGTACTTCTTTCAGATCATAGCTGGTTTCAGCATCAATATCTTTTATATCTTCTACCGGCTTGCCCATCAATAAGTCACGCACTGCACCACCAAAAATATATATTGGTTTCTCATTTTTAACAAACATATCCAAAAATTCCTTGGCTTTGAAAGTTGTCCCCACTATCGGCAATTCTACTAACTCATTAATTTTTGCAGTAATGTCAGGTGAGGAATAAAACTTGCACCCTTTTATGTTTTTAAGTTCTCCTTTCACTTCTTCTTTAAACTCTTTTATCCCATCTGGTAAATTAATTTTGCCATCTTTTTTGCAAGGAGTTTGATAAAGTGTAGAGGATACCTTTCTTGTTGTCATGTTCGCTTCATGCAAGGAGTTGAGTGATAATCGTATCCTTGTGGCCTCGACTTCTTTTAGAAGGGAGCATGCTATCACCAAAATTACAGCTGAGGTCACTAGGACTTGCATTTTGACAAAACAATTTCGTAAAAACTTCATGCTGTTTGTTTTTCTCCATTCCTTTTATAATTAAGCTTGATATTTGAAATTGTATTGTGAGTTTATCAAAACAGCAATTAAGTCAATTATTGAAGGAATCCACGTTATTGTTGTTATCAGGGTATTTTTGTCTTGTCATTGTGCCCTTTTATAATTCAAAGGGAATTCATTTTATTGCGTTCTTTTGAAATAATGTATTGTTTACAAAGAGATCAATGGGCATAATGACTTTATCTTTCAATTATTGTACGAAAAAAGTAATTATTCATTTTAAAGCACTATAATTCTTTTTGAATTTAATAAATGGAACATGATAGTAATTCTATATGAATTATAAATGGGCATACTAAGAAATGGCAAGAATATCCTGCTCAAAAGATACTATGGTTTCATCATTTAATTTCATACCATTTTGCAAAGGCAACACAACAATAAAGCTAGAGAATTTTTTTTTTATCTTATAGTTTGCCATAATGATGGAAATACCAAGAAACAAATGTATGCCATGAATATGTAAGACAAACAAATGGCATGTTCATGGCTAGTAAGAATAACTGACTAAAGATAAATTAATTTCATTTGGCACGTATAATTTCCTTATATAATTATTATATTTAAACAATTGATAAATTTATTACTAGGTAAATGATTTTATATAGTATAAATGAGTGAACTTAAAAGTACAGTAAGTGTTTTATTTAAAGTTGGCAACAATATATCATTTGATATACTGGGCAGTGTTAATTAGTGTGTAGTGTAGTTTTAGTTAACTAAAACTAAAACAAACCCCCTTAGTTTTGGGGTATTTTACTTTTGGTAAGTCTTAGTTTTTATCCACTCTACTGGTAGTTTTTAATTTTAATCGAATTTAATATCTTCTGAAATATTTAGTTTCAGTTTTTTATGTTCTAATAGCGGGGCAGATTTTGGCCAAAAAAAAAGAAGAAGCAATAATTATGCACTTTATCATGAAAGCATGAAAGTTGCAACATGTATAGAATATGGTACTAGAAGCACCTTCAAGATATGGACCCACCTACAAAATGTCTGGAAATGGGCGTGGTATTTATAATTATTAATTATTCATTATGTTGCTTGATACTTTAGAGTAATTCTATGGCACACATGTATAAATAATATATAATTAAGTTTCAACATACACTGTGATAACAGATGTGTCATCATACCACAAAATTAACCCTAATATCAACTGCGAAAATTAACAACAAAAGTTAGTTCTTTTATTTCATCAAAATGTTTTTGCTTTTTGAAAGCCAACCTTATTCTTAACTAAATTACATGACAAGTGGATAACATTAGCTAAAATAGCTGCACTAAAAATAGATCACTCCTTTAAATATAGTAACAATTATCACTAAAACTATCGTGAATGCAAGAATGTGGCTCATTGAACGAAACATGTGGTCATTTGGATTAGTTTTGAATTTAGTGTGAGATAGAAGAAGTTGACTTTCAATCATTGCTGTTGATAATGTCATCTCATCCCCAAAACTCTGGATCGTCTGAAGAGGATATTAATTGGGACAAGTGTGTTCTGTGTCAGACGGTGACCTCTGAGACCCTTGGTTAATTAAGCACTCGAATGGCAAGACCAGCTGCACTCCAGTTGACCAATACTTTATCTATAATATTTCGGGTTCAGTTTGCCCTTCACAATAGTATAACTGAAAATAATAACTGAGAGCTGGTATAAGTATAATTATAGAACCAAGTTATTGGATATTTATACCTAATGCATGTGAATAACTAGCTAAGTGGCAATAAAAAGAATAAATTAAGGTGAATAGGATGCAATTTCGAAGGCTGTAGTGACACAGGACAAATTACATCATATTCACAAGGATCAGAAATTTACCAAGAAATTGGCAGCAGCTTTTACAATTTGATGCAAATAAGGCTGAATTATTTTCATTCTTGACTGAGTGTATCAAATGTTTGGAACTTTCAGCAAACCAACAGTTTGTCACTACTCTAGTTCTATGTTTTATGTACTCCCATATGAGACATCAGTGACGTAGCTCCATGTAACCATGAGGAAGAAAATACCAGAAATATCCTGCACCTAGCTGATTTAGAATCCATAAAATTTTGCTTCGAACAGCGAACACTGATGTTTTGGTATTGGCTGTGGCAGCAACAGTTACACTTGATGTGATTAAGTTGTGGATAGCATTTGGGACTGGTAAACATAATCAGGTATATCCCTGCCCATGAGATTGCTAAGTCCCTTGGACCTGTCAAATCAAAGGCTTTACCATTTGTTTGTGCCTACACATACACAAGTTGTGATACAGTTACATCTTTTCACACGATTGCGAGATCGAAAAGTCTGCATGGGACATGTGAAAGGCATTTGATGAATTAGTGCTTCACTAGAGAGATTTACCATACTACTCTATGACTGCACCTCACAAGTAGAAAATATTGATGAAGCACATCAAGAGCTACTTACAGAGAAGGGCCAGCCCATGGAAGCTATTCCTCCAACAAAATCAGCTCTTATACAGCATATCAAAAGAGCTGTTTATCAAGGTGGATATTGTTGGGACAAAATGCTGGAACGCAACATGTGTATGCCACCTGCTGAGAATTGGGGGTGGATGAACCCACATGAGTGGAAACCATTGTGGACTCTTTTGCCTCAGGCAAGCAGTGGTTGCCAGGGAACTATTCCGCTGTGGCTGCAAACAAATGTGCACAGGAAGATGAAGGAAGGTGGCACTAAAGTGTACAGCTTTATGTTTGTGTAGTGGGAAATATGTGAATTAGGAATCATAAAACATTTTCATCAAATAATTTCTATTGTTTTGTTTTATTAATATATTCCATGTCAAGAATGATTTAAGCATGAAGTTAATATGCCCTTCAAATATTAAAAATAAGTGTATTAAATATGTTGCCCATCAATTAGTCATGCACTGCACCACAAAAAATATATAATATTGGTTTCTCATTTTAAACAAACATATCCAAAATTCCTTGGCTTTGACAGTTGTCCCCTCTATCGGCAATTCTACTAACTCATTAATTTTTGCAGTAATGTCAGGTGAGGAATAAAACTTGCACCCTTTTATGTTTTTAAGTTCTCCTTTCACTTCTTCTTTATCCCATCTGGGAAATTAATTTTGCCATCTTTTTTGCAAGGAGTTTGATAAAGTGTAGAGGATACCTTTCTTGTTGTCATGTTCGCTTCATGCAAGGAGTTGAGTGATAATCGTATCCTTGTGGCCTCGACTTCTTTTAGAAGGGAGCATGCTATCACCAAAACTACAGCTGAGGTCACTAGGACTTGCATTTTGACAAAACAGGGTAAAAACTTCATGCTGTTTGTTTTTCTCCATTCCTTTAATAAGTAAGCTTGATATTTGAAATTGTATTGTGAGTTTATCAAAACAGCAATTAAGTCAATTATTGAAGGAATCCACATTATTGTTGGTATCAGGGTATTTTTGTCTTGTCATTGTGCCCATTTATAATTCAAAGGGAGTCCATTTTGTTGTGTTCTTTTGAAATAATGTATAGTTTACAAAGAGATCAATGGGCATAATGACTTTATAATAGCTAGAACTTTTAATTATTATATGAAAGTTATTATTAATTTAAAGCACTATAATTCTTTTTAATTTAGTAAATGGAACATGATATGAATTCTGTATGAATTATAAATGGGCATACTAATGGCAAGAATATACTGCTCAAAAGATACTATGGTTTCTTCATTTCATCATACCATGCAAATGCACCATAACAATGAAGCTAGAGAAGTTTTTATCTTATATAGTCAGTCATATAGAAGGGGAAAATGCCAAGCATTTATGTTTGCTTATCAAGACTGCTCATATAGTGTAAAGTATTGGCTACAGATGTGTTAGGAAGTTGTTGTGTTTCCCCATATTACAGCACATTTATATTATTAAGTAATTTTTAATTAATTAATGGCTGTTTTATCATCGCACTGTAAAAAAATCAGAGTTAAAAAGCATGAGTAGTACAGATAGTATGATAGGGGGAACTATCAGATATGGCTATTTTGGAAACATTAACTGCTAAAACAGTGCAGTATCAACAGAGAATTTTCACCAATTGAATGGTATACCTGTTGCAGACATATGAAGAAGTACCAGGAGACAAATTTATGGCAATCAGCATTTCTTACACCCATGAGATCTCATAGGCATGTACCTAAAAATAACATTGTGAAGATATCTAGCATGAAATATATAATACTTATTACATGAATCAGTGTGTGATATGGCAAAATATTTTATGAGCAGGCTAATTAATTTTCATGAGCCAGAGGTGAGTGGAAATAAAGCCTGTGAGTGAAATATCTAGCCATATATCACTCTGCCTGAGTGTAATGAGTGGGTTGATTCCACACTAGATATCTTCACTGCCATAGTTAGTATGTACTAGAGGACTGGTAGCTAACAGTGTAAATTTAGTTGTTGGGGCTACCCACATCCCAAGCTGATATTTTAGCAGCTGCTCTAGCTTCCCCCCCCCCCCCCCCCCCCCCCCCCCCCCCCCCCAACCATGGGTAGGCTACACATGAGGAAGGTAGCTGTATAACCAGGAAAGTGACAAGTTTAGCCTATTGCTATAACTACAAGGGTACCAAGCTTGCCAGTAAAGCAGTAAGTCATGAAACTGTGAAAATAGTGAGTTATTTCAGGGTAATGTACCTAGATGTCATTGTGGAAATATCTAGGGTGGAATAAATACAATATATATACAGTAGTCCCTCTCTTGAAAGACCACCCTGGTAAGCGACCACCCCTTTTATGCGACTGTCATTCGTGGGAACAGAGCATACTACAGTATTTATCACCTCTGGTAAACGACCACCCCGCGAACGCGACCAGCGACCAGCTAAAGTAGAGCTGTTAACGACCACTTTTAGCGGGAAGTATGTATGCGCATGCGCACTAGTTCAGTTGCAGCTGCTATTTTTAGTTCTCTTGATTGCTTTTTTTTATTAAGGATGAGCAGAAAAAGGAAAGTCCTTACTTTGGAGGAGAGGGTGTCAGTTATCAAGAAAGCAGACAGTGGAACTTCTTGCAGAGCTATTGCATCAGAAATTGGAGTAGGTAAAACACAAGTACAAACAATAGTAAAAGAGAAAGAAGACATTATGAAGAGGTGGGAAGAAGGTGAGAGATCTAATGTTAAATATTGCAAGCCCAGAATTGCTGGTTATTGTGATCTGGACAAGATTATGTGGGAGTGGTTTACTAGGGCTAGATCGAAGAATATACCAGTGAGCGGTAAAATGATCCAAGAGAAAGCTTTAATGTATGCTGCAGAGCTTGGTCACTCAGAGTTCATAGCTTCTAATGGGTGGCTGGCTAGGTGGCAGGCAAGGCATAATGTAAGAATGTCAATTTTGTCAGGTGAATCTGGTGATGTGGATAAGTCTGTAGTGGAGGACTGGAGCAAGCGGCTGGATTCAGTGTGTGCTGGTTATAAGCTACAGGATATTTTTAATGCTGATGAAACTGGCCTTTTTTATAGAGCTCTACCTTCAAGATCTCTAGTCTCAAAAGGTGATGATTGCAAAGGTGGTAAGAAGTCAAAGGAGAGAATGACTGTGCTGTTGGCCTGCTCAGCAGTAGGCGAGAAGTTGACACCCTTAGTAATAGGTCACAGTGCTAAGCCACGGTGTTTCAAGGGATTGGCTAGCACACTTTGTCTTCCTGTCACTTATTCCTCAAACAAAAAAGCATGGATGACAAGTGATTTATTCCAGCAATGGTTAGATAAGCTGAATAGTAAAATGAAGACAGAAAATAGATCAATCTTACTTTTTATTGATAACTGCAGTGCTCATCCTGATGTTACTCTAAGCAACATTAAATTAGTGTTTTTACCACCTAACACGACCTCAAAGCTACAGCCCTGTGATGCTGGAATTATTCAGAATGTAAAGCTTTTGTTTAAAAAATCATTGGTTCGCCATGTTTTGTTTCACATGGATGAGGCTACGTCTGCCTCAGAAGTTGCAAAAAAAGTGAATGTTCTTGATGCCATAATGTGGTCAAAGGATTCATGGGATAATGTGAAACAAATTTCCATTCAAAAGTGCTTCATAAATTGTGGGTTTCCTGATCAACCAGTACATGTACCAGTTGAAGATGACGAGAATGAAGAAGATGAATTTGATGAATTTATTGCGAAATATGGAATGACCAAGGAAGAATATTGTGCTATGGATGATACTTTAGCAACAACTATGACTATTGAACAAAATTGGAAGGAGAATCTGGTTTCTTCATTGTGTTTCAGTGAAGAGGTGTTGGAGTCCACAGATGAAGATGAAGACAGTTCTAGGTCAACATCTGTAATTACTCCCGGAGTTGCTATGCATTACCTGAATGAATTAAGAGATTTTGCCAAAATTCAGAACTACTAAATTCCATTGGTCAGAGTGCATTGGCTGTAGAAAAAACATCAACACAAAGTCTGAAACAGACTAAATTATTTAATTTTTTTGTAAAACAGTAGCTAACCACAATGAAACCAAATTATATTTATGTACCCAGCACTCATTAAACAATTTTAATTGAATTGAATTTAGCATAGAAGTAAAATTCGTAATTTTAAGTGCACCTTACAGTAGATTCAGTTGAATGTTAAATTGCATATTTTTTGAAACTCCACCCCCCCCCTGGTAAAAGACCACCCCTTTTGAAAGACCGCTATTGCTGGAACCACAGGGTGGTCTCTCAAGAGAGGGACTACTGTAATCTGTTCGGGACTACGCCCTCCAACCGCTAACAAGACCCACACCCTGCTGTGCAGGCTGCATGGAACAAACTCTTATGTGTTGGTTGTCACCCACATACACATATCCTCTGGGCATGCTCATTGAATTATCCTCTGGGCATGCTCATTGAATTGAATGAACACATGTTCTCACTCTATATGCTGCTCACTCATGTTTTTTTTTCATTCAGTTTTTGTTCAGTCACGGTTCAGTTGCTGTTGCTATGATCTTATATTCTCTATGATGAACCTATCTCTGCCCACTTATTGACAGCTACGGCTACTCTAGCTATAGCCCTGGTTTCTTTGCATGTGTGCCTGCCACTCTGTAGGCTGGTCCTTCGAATTTAAAACCAACTCTGCTCAGGGCTTCACACCCCCTGAACATAATCATATTAATATAATATTACCTTGCATATACGCATAGAAAAGGTTTGACATGCAATGCATGGAAAGTGAATGGGAATAGCACGGTTCTCATACTTCTACTGCTTAATTCTTATGGAAAGAGTATATGCTATAAAGGTGAACAATGGTATACCTAAGCTCAATATGAGTGTAGTAGGACAAAGTTTAATTTACAAAGTTCACACAAGGTAACCATGAAGTGTTTTGGGTCTAACTTCCATTAATATTTCTGGGTGTCAAAAACTTTGCATGCAAAAGAGAATTGGGTATGAATATGCAAGACAAATAAATGACATGCTTAACTAGTAAGAATAATTGATTAATTATCAATATCTAAATTATTTTATCTGGCATGCATAATTTCTTCATATATTATTTTTATTTCAGCAATTAAAAATTTTTTATGTTTATATATTACAAATGTTTTATATAGTTTATATAGTAAAACTGAGTAAAACTCAGCAAGTGTCTCATATAAAGTTGGCAACAGCATACCATGTGCTATACTTGGCAGTGTAAACCTAGGTATATATTATAGTTTTACAAATGTTTTACTGTATAGTAAAACATAGTAGTTGAAGCAGTTTGAAATGTCAGGTACAGTTATCCTAGTTGGTGCTAGGTGTTATGTATAGACTATGGTACATGATGATACATGAATAATGAAATGTGATGTCATTTCATGAACTTTATGTACGGATTTGTTAGGTTCACTGGTGCTTAACTTATTGTATAACTTTTTATTACCAAGTATGTGAGCTGGTGAATCAACTATACTACATACAATTATTGGTGTTGTAGTAACTATTTACACTGGCCACCCCAACTACCCTTTTAGTTTGCTCAGTCAGTTGGCTGAGTTAGTAGATAGTCATAGAATTAGCTTCTCCCTTAGTTGCAGCTACACTCACAGCCCCTACATCAGATCCCATTTCTGCATTGACCGAGGAACTTCGACAGCTTTGTTCAGATGTGTCTTGACTTGAGAAGCTCGTCAACAAATTCTCTAGCAGCCAATATTTTCATGTTCTAAACTGTCCATCTTTTTGCCCTTCTACCCCTCCACCGCCAACTGAATCTAATTCTAACTTATGTTGGTATCACCACAAGTTTGATGACAAGGCTCAGTGCTGTCGTTCTCCCTGTGCCTGGTCAGGAAACCACTGGGCCGGTCACTAGTGGCGACAGGTGTCGCCGGCCCATCCCATTCATGTCACCTTTTCTACATGCACGATAGAAACAGTAACACAAGATTTTTAGTTGACACTGGAGCTGAGGTCAGTGTGATTCCTGCAGCTTGACTTGATTGCTCACGCCCTGCAAGTCTTCTTTCATTGCAGGGAGTGGATGGTACACGGATTCACATGTATGGCTTACGTTCTTGCACTCTGAACATTGGCTTAAGACGCCCTTTCAGGTGGATATTTATAGTGGCCAAGTCAAGCTATCCTCTGTGCAGACTTTTTGCATAATTTTGGCCTTTCAATTGACATCCGATATCGCACTCTACTGGATTCTATGACTAATATGTGAATCAACGGGATCTCTTCAGATAGTTCTACCAGAGTTACTTCTAAGTGAACCATTATGCAGCTCTACTGTCCAAATTTCCTGGTGTGACACAAGCATGTATTGCTGATCAAACCATTAAGCACAACGACCACTACACCCCCTGTGTCTTCTCGCACTCGCAGATTGGCTCTGGAACATTTGCAGATCGCTAGACACGAGTTTGACCACATGCTTGCTCTTGGCATCATACGCCCCCTCCTCTAGTAGTAGTTGGTCCTCACCTCTGCATATGGTGCCTAAGCGAATGCCAGGTGACTGGAGACCATGTGGAGACTTTTGTGAGTTAGACAAAATGACCACTTCAGACAGATATCCTGTTCCACATCTTCAGCATTTCACGGACAATCTTCGTGGAGCTATTTACCCACATTGATCTAGTGCGCACCTACCATCAAATTTTTGTGGGGCCAGAAGATGTCCCCAAGACGGCTATTACGACATCCTTTGGGCTCTTTGAGTTCTTGCATATGCCTTTTGGACTTCACAATGCTGCACAGACATTCCAGAGGTGAATTGACAATGTACTTTGTGGTCTAGATTTTGTGTATGCGTACATAGATGACCTGCTTATTGCCAGTACCAGTAAGGAGGAGCATGATTGACACCTTTGTGCAGTCCTTGAAAGATTGGAGGAGAACGGAATTTTGATCAAGGTCAGCAAGAGTAATTTCGGTATTCCTTTTTTAGGATACCACCTTGATGCCTATGGGATTTGTCCCCTACAAGAGAAAGTGCAAGCTGTTCGTGATTATCCTCACCCCAAAACCCATTGCCAGTTGAGACATTTTCTTGGGATTGTAAAGTTGTACCATCGATTTCTTTCTCATGGTGCTTGTCTGATGCAACCATACTACACTCTCTTGTCAAATATTCCATGCATTCTTCGGATGAACTCGAGTGGACTGAAGAATCTTTCAATGCCTTCATCAGAGTGAAATATGCCCTTGCTGATGCGTCACTTATTGTACACCCAGTAGCTGACTCACCCATTAGTATCATGGCTGACGCTTCTGATTTGGCTGTAGGTGCAGTGCTGTAGCAATACTTAGATGGTTATTGGTGTCCACTGGAATTTTTCTCCCACGATGTTGAAGCCCAATGAAGTATGATACAGCTCCTATGATTTGGCCATATATCTCAATCAGACATTTCAGTACTTCCTTGAAGGTAGATAATTCTACGTCCAAACTAATCGCAAGCCTCTCATCTATGCCCTCTTCATGACTTGACCATCATTCTCCACATCAGATTTGTCATGTTTTTGGTGCCACCAACACTGTGGCTGATGTACTCTCTCGTCCCAGTGCAAATGCAGTTCACATCAGCTCAGATCCAGCAGTATTGGTTGAAGAACTGGCACTAGCACAGATTGATGACCTTGAACTAGCCAAGCTACGTACTGACTCCTCTCTCAAATTCCAAGATGTTCCTCTAGCACTCTCTGATGGATAGTCTATCATCTATGACATGTCGACTGTTATTCAACGTCCTTATGTTCCTCAACAATTTCGCCGCCATATTTTTGATGCTCTTCACAACTTATCAAACCCTGGCATTCATGCAACCCAGCGTCTTGTGACTAACCGCTTTGTATTGCCAAGCATCAACAAAGACATTCGACAGTGGACACAATCATGCCTGCGATGCCAACAATCTAGAGTTCATAGGCACTCTACTGCACCTCTTGGTACCTTTGTCACACTGGATGCTCGTTTCGATCTGCCACCGTCCAATGGTTTTGTATACCTACTTACCTGCATTAATCAGTTCACAAGATGGCCTGAAGCTGTTCCAATACATGATTGCACTGCTGACACTGTTGCAAAAGCATTTGTACAAATATGGATCTCCAGGTTTAGGGTAGCTTCCATTTAAGTCAAATTTGTGAAAAAGACCTGCAAAACTCAGTGGTTTCAAACATACACAAACTGCTGCCTATCATCCCATATTTAATGGCTTAGTGGAACAGTTCCATAGACATCTGAAGTCTGCAATCAAATCGTATCCTCATCTGGAGAACTGGGCAGACATATTTCCATTGGTCCTTCTCGGTATCTGTACTTTGCTGAAACAAGATTTTGGTTATTAGATGTATTCTCTCTCTTTCACAGGCTTTTTATAAACAATACAGAATTAAAAAATATTTGGTCGCCACCAGGAATCGAACCCAGGACTGCTTGTATAATGCACAAGCGGTCTGCCTCTGAGCTACGACAACCAGCCAGCAAACAAATACTCCAATTCTGCATTTATACTGTTAAGGGGTGGTACTGCTTTGAATTTTTTTATTCATCTAATTTATCACTTCACAATTTTTTTCTCAGCCTTCTTTTACTCATTAGATGTATTCTCTCTCTTTTTATCTAATTCATCACTTCACAATATCTTTCTCAGCCTTCTTTTACTCATTAGATGTATTTTCTATCTTTTACAGGCTTTTTTAAAACAATACGGAATTAAAAAATATATGGTCGCCACCGGGAATTGAACTCAGGACCGCTTGTATAACGCACAAGCACTCTGCCACTGAGCTATGACAACCAGCTGGCAAACAATTAACACTCCAATTATGTATTAGGGTACTGCTATGCTACAGTCTCACTCTCGGTCTCTGTAGCATAGCACACCAGGTTGTTGCACCATCTTTATAATGTGCAAATACTAGATGCATTCAAGTCCAGGTTTTGAAATTTGGCATAAATCATTAATACTCGGACATACGTAAAAGGAATTTTTTCACCTTCGTTAAATTAGTAGTTAGCTATTTAAGTTAAAACCCTAACTTCCTGGTACATTTTAGCTTACTAAATAATATATTTTAATAATAAAATGAGGAGAAAAAAAACAATATAACTACAAAATTTAACTATCAGTGTCCATTAAAATGACATTCCGTAACTGTAGCTTTTAGTCATAATTAGTAGAAACCCCACTTTGGATCACCTAATACATATAATAATACATATACAATATTACTTGATAAATTTACAAATTAGAACATGCGCAATAACTAGGACCACTTACCACAGGTTGGAAGTCTCCATCGTAGATCATTATAGATGAGTTTTTTGAAGCGTTGAGCTTTGTCTTGCACGCCTGTCTCTTTGAACTTATTGCAAGCATTCCATGGCAGGCTACATCCTTCTTTGACATAAGGTTTCCTCTCGTAAACGCGAACAGTTTTAGTTCCATACATGATGTTACAGTAATATACCTTCATCGGGGACCAATCATTGTGGTACATGTAAGCACGGGCCTTGCGAATGACAAAGTCAGTGGTCTTCTGGTCCACTGGAGAAAAGCCTTTTGTCCTCAGCTTCCAGTAACGAAATATTTTCTTTCCACCATCTCTCCTGATCTCTGCCCAAGCCTCCCAATTGTCTGCTGGAATTCTTATTTTCATATGGCAGACATCTTCCACTGAATACTTGCTCAGTCCAATAATAACATTTGCTCCTCCATAGTCAAAAGCCAGTGCATTGGGACTATACTCCAGGGAATTCTTGGAGCCATAAAAGGTGTATTCATTGTTAACCATGTCCACTGCTTTGTCAATGTATTTCTTACTCCCAAAGTTAACTAGCTTACTATTGGGGCCGCTGTGATGACAAAGATTCTTTCCAAAAGCTTTGATGCAAATATCTGCAACAATTTTTAGTTCACAGTCAGTTTCAGCGTCAATGTCTTTGGAATCCCGTCCTAGGAGTGTGTCACGAACTGCTCCCCCAAAAATGTACGTTGGGCATCCATTTCTCCTCAATTCTGCCAGAAATTCTCCGGCTGTAGTCCTAGTACCTGGTAATACTTTATCAAGAGCCTGGCTGAGTTGCTGAAAGGCTGTATCGGATTTGTAAAATTTAACTTCTGGTCTCCTCTTCACCAAGTCATACAGTTTCTTGTTATAATATTTAGATCTTTGTAACACTCGATCATGGCATGCTGGCTTGAGATTCATGGTAGATGCAAACATAGAGCTTTGAATGCCAGTTGATATTTTGAGACGTGTGGACTCAGTTGCCACAAATAATGCAGCAATGAGGAGGACAGGATAAGTAAGTGCACTCATCATCTTGAGGGTTAAGGAGCGAAAAAATATAAGTCAATAATTCCATTTTATATGAAATTAAATGAGGAAGTTAGTTTACAGCTAAATAAATGAAATATCTAGCCAGTCTGTTTGGTGCTTGGTATCTTAACTTTTCATAGACCATGGTACAGGATGCATAAATAATGAAATGTGATGCCATTTCAACTTCCTTGTTGATTTTATGGATTTATCAGATTTGATGATACACCAGCGAAGGTAGCTAATCAATGATCAGACTATTAGGAAATGAGGAAATGTGGTTAGTGGGTCGCTAGGTGGCAGTGCTGTCGTGACTGTTTGATAATGAATAATAAGCATTGCTTAAGGGTAGGAGAGAATTCTAAGATTACTAAATTGAAGTCAAGGATTACAGAGCAGGCTGGGGCAAGCGCCAGGACTGTAAAAATTGGTGGTTCAGTTTGTGCGACCTCACCCACACGAGATACTTATACTACTCTATGTTGAACGGAATACTCACAAACAACATCATATAACAATCACCTCCTCAGTTACACACACATGCACACGACATTATTCTAGAACTTTCTTTTTGACCATGTGACCTTCATGTGTGGACTGTTCTCATTGATTGGTCATCCTTTTTATGTCTCACTGGTGGGTGGCGCATATGATCCTGACATGTCCAGTGAACCTGGTCTTTTTCCTGTGACAGTAGATCACTTCCATCATCTCTGTTACTACTCCATTACACTTATATGAAATTAAGTGAGGAAGTTAGTTTACAGCTAAATAAATGAAATATTTAGCCAGTCTGGTTGGTGCTTGGTATCTTTACTTTTCATAGACCATGGTACAGGATGCATGAATATAATGAAAGTGATGCCATTTCAACTTCCTTGTTGATTTTGTGGTTTTATCAGATTTGATGGTACACCAGCGAAGGAAGATCAGACTATTAGGAAATGAGGAAATGTGGTTAGTGGGTCGCTAGGTGGCAATGCTGTCAACAAATGTTAGGACTGTCTTGACTGTTTAATAATGAATAATAAGCATTGCTTAAGGGTAGGAGAGAATTCTAAGATTACTAAATTGAAGTCAAGGATTACAGAGCAGGATGGGGCAAGCGCCAGGACTGTAAAAATTGGTTGTTCAGTTTGTGCGACCTCACCCACAAGAGATACTTATACTACTCTATGTTGAACAGAATACTCACAAACAACATCATATAACAATCACCTCAGTTACACACACACACACACATAAAACATTATTCTAGAACTTTCTTTTTGACCATGTCCTTCATGTGTGGACCTTTCTCATTGATTGGTCATCCTTTTTATGTCTCACTGGTGGGTGGCGCATATGATCCTGACATGTCCAGTGAACCTGGTCTTTTTCCTGTGGCAGTAGATCACCTCCATCATCTCTGTTACTACTCCATTACACTTTTGTTACTCTGAACTTAAACTTTAAGGAGGGATAACTCAGGAGGAGATTAGGAGACATTCCTGGACAGATCAAAGCAGTCCTAGGGCAAGAGTACTACCCATAACAGGCCCTTACTCACCCCACACAGTTTATGGTTTTAGTTTGAGTGTGTGTGTGTGTGTGTGTGTGCATGTATGTTGATGCGAAGACACCTTACCAGAAGAGAGTTAGCTCACCAGCTGCCCAAGCTGAGCTAGTTTGGATGATTATCATTCTAGTGAAAGTCCGAAGATGGAGAGATATGTGGTGACAAAGGACTTGCTTGCTGTGCACTTGGAGGTGACTTGTACAATATGGCCTAGTATAATGGAGGCAGAGCCTGGTCAGACACCAAGAGATGTAACAGGGAGGGCTGTTTAGGGGAGTAAGGAATGTTTTAAGTGATGTTTGAGGATAACACTTTGGTTGGGAAGGTGACAATGGCCGGCACAAGAATGTCCAATGAGTGAGCTGGTAATTGCGCAGCACAATATGAAGCTAGAAGTGGTTCGGTTCCATTGCAGGACTAGGGCCTGCCCAATTATGCTCGAAATTTTAGAATTATATTTTTTTTATTCTACAAAATTGTGCTTTTTTCCACAAGAATCATATTATATTATTCCATAAAGATTCTTAATTATTCCAATAGAAATAAGTGGAAATAGTGACAATTGCAGTAGCTATATAAAGTTGGTATATTATGAAATGAATGAGTAGTATAGTATCAGTCTCTCTTATTGTTATACAGAAAGTATTCAATACAGAGGATTCAATATCAACAGCTAGGTAATCATTCAATGAAAACTTTGAATGTCCCTGTATAATGTTCAATGAATGGAGAAAATGTGCTCTGTGGCAGCTGAAAAAAGTTCAATTGAGAAATCTTACCAAACATTAGTTGGCAAAATGTGATTTTTTTTGTCAATTTTGGTGCAGTATGATAGTTAATTGCTCAAGAAAAGAAACCATTTAGCATGATGCATCCAGATGACTTGCTGAGTCTGAGCCCTAGCTGATAGCACTCCCAGTAATTCATATTCTTTCTATTTTGAAGTACAATAACAAAGTAACCAACTCAAACCCAACTGCGTTAATCAAGTAATGAAGGTCTATCTTGTAACCACATTTCTAAATGTTGATTCCTTTGCTTAACAGATTGATTTTCTTTTATAATTATGGATTATATGAATTGGCTATTCTCATTTTCCCCTTTAATTGTTCATTATTATTCTAGAATTATTCCACTGTGTAACTTTATGTTTATTTCCAGATAATGTTTGCAGGCCAGACCCTTTACCCAACTGCTACAACGGAAAAGAGTCTGGAACTTTCATTCACCATAATATGCGTTTCAGTTCCTAGAAAACTCCTTGGAATAGTCCTCGTCGAACTTCGCTTTGAATTCCTCGAGGAACTTCTCCATTATTGCTTCAAATTCATTGCCCATGGTCCCCCTTCCGTTCCGAACCGAATTTATATAATTCGAAACCCACGCTCTCCCGACACAATGTTATTTTGTTGACTAACTCGGCAGTAGGGAGTGGCTGAAAAGTGCTTTCAGCTACACGGCACTTTAGATTATTTTGTTTTGATGCCCTTTTGATGAACAACTAGGTATATTTGCAACATCAAAAGGTAAAACAAGATCATGTGACATCCTGCAACCCGCCCACACACTTAAAAATGTTCGTCCTGCAGCAAATTAGGTAAGGGGTCTCATCCGTCCGTTTGTGCTGTGCAGACAGACACCTTTGAAGTGTGCAAAAAGTTAATGCATGTCATGTATTATAGCTATCCAAACCCAATCTTCTTCATTTCAAACCTTTCCTGTGAGTATATTTTATATCATTTTGATTATGTGACATTGTGATTGTAAAAGTATGCCTTTAAGGGTGAACACAGAATAAATTATCAAACATATTGGATACTTATAGTAATAGTTCATAAAAACAAAGATTTATATCTTGCTAATCATGTCTGCTGGAATTCTTATTGTCTTGTTGCAGGCATCTTCCACAGAATACTTAATACTCGGTCAAATAATAACATTTGCTCCTAAAGCCAGTGCATTAGGACTGTACTCCAGGTAATTCTTGGAGCTATAAAAGGTGTATGGTGTATGACCCATGGGCATAGACAAGTACTCACGAAAAGGGGGGGGGGGGGGGGGGGGGGGGGGGGGGCTTGTTGATTACACATGTCACTTGCACATTGATTACATTTTTGCAAGTATCTGGACTTAAGTAATATCTATTAGTACATAAAGATCACTCTATCAGTTTATATGGGAGGTTGCTAGACAATTTTTTTTTAAATATAGTAGAGTGGTCATATTCCAATCTTAATTCAATCAGTTAAGTTTTCCGATCTTACAAAAAATCAGGTGATAATAGGAGTGAAAAGTAATGGTGATATGGCGGTGGTGGTCACACAGACTGATTTAGAGAAAGAAGAAATGACATGCAAGATGGAATCTCTACCATCCCTACAACTTGTGTTGTTTTCTTTGTACTTTGAATAATGACCTATTTCTGATTAGCACAATAATTACAGCTGCAAAAAGAGCTATTTAAAAATTACATCTTTAAAAAATGTGTCTACTCACTGTCGCCAACATTAGGTGGGGGTTTCCCCTTAACTCTCCCTATCTACAGCCATGGTGAGTTGGGAGCCATGTCCACTGCTTTGTCAGACAAAGATCTTTTCCAAAAGCTTTCATACAAATAGTGGCAACAGTTTATGGTGTACAGGCAGTTTCAGCATCAATGTCTTTGGAATCCAGACCTAGGGAGTGCACATGAACTGACCCCCCACCACCCCCCTCCTCCTGACATGTACGTAGGACATCTTTTTTTTTCTTAACTGTCAAGCTGTAGTCCTAGTTCCTGGTAACACATTGAGGGTCTGGCTGGTAGCAGCCCTGAGTCTGTAGTTGTTGACAATAATTCTGCGAGCTGTCAAAGTAAAGGTGCAAATGTTATTGTGCCACCTCAAGGTGAGGTTGACGTAACTGTGGAGCTAGATGCCCATATTTGTAGCAGTGAGTCTGTTGTGTCTACTGAGGTAGATTCTGACAGTGAGTCAAGCATAAGTCTTTGGCCTTCCTCTCTTCAGGCGTCAGCTTTCACTCTGCATTAGCCTTCTCGTGCTTTCTGGATTGCTGAAAAAGCAATTTTGGATTTGTAAAACTTGACTTTCTGTCTCCTCTTCCCCATGGCATACAGTTTCTCGTTATAATGTTTAGATCTCTCTCTCTCTCTCTCTCTCTAAATCTTGGCATGCTGGCCTGAACACAATTGCTCCTCTGTGCTAACTGGTGAGTGACTTGTAATGTATCACTTCTTTAATTTGTGGTCACTCAGTCTGTGTTACTGACATAAGGGATAGGTTTTAGGTTAGGAATGAAATACAGCAACGCAAGGATGTGAACGTGGCATTGCCTTGAATAGCACTAAAGGTGCCACATGGATGTGCTTATTAAAATATAAAAAAAAACTTGACATAATTAGATAACTTTTCTATTTTTTTAAATTTGTTCAACATCAGTAGTGTAGCCTGTCTTTCACTCTCACCGCTTATTATACCAGATTCCTAGCAGTAAAATTGTCATGGGTGAGGCATAAATAGTTTTAACTTATGCTCTCATTAATGTTTGATGACAAATTGGAAAATGAGGGCACAAGGTGGGTGTGGTTTTTTATGTAAATCAGGGTGAGACGATTGTCTATCTACCTCACCATGTGCTAGGCCTGATGTATAGACACTATAGTAATACACTATTCTATTTAGTAAGATCAGCTAGCTATTTTGGTGGGGACTATTATATACCACACAGCATAAATGGCATCTGAGCTACACTAACTATCTCTTTCTAGAGTTGGTTATAAAAGGGAATTTACACATTTGTTCACTGACTTGATTGTTATTGTTGCTGGCTGTTACTGTAGAGTTCTTGCTTGTGTTTAGTGGTGGCTAACTAAGTGGTAGTTATTTGTGGTGCTACAATTTTACATCAACTTGATAAACAGAAATTGTAATTGCTGGCTAAATCCTCCTGCTTTGCCATTTTCTTCTCTGTATCGATATAAATAGTGGACCATTGCTACACACTAATAGCGAGTTTTTCTGGATTGCAAAATAAACACTAGCTAATTGCCTGTATTATCATTTAGCAAGTAAAACATAAGCATGTTTTACCAATTAGTAATACAAGTGTAAAGTGAACAACAATGGACCATTACAATAAACTATTTAGTAAATTTTACCAGATATTGTAAAGCACGAGTCTTAAAAAAGTGGTATTTAGCAGGCTAGCCATAAGCAAACTTGAGTTCCGAAATAATGGAAATAATATTATTGATTCATAATTTGAGAATGGCTCAGGCCACGTAGTGGCTGCCAGCTATTCAGAATTGTATGAAGAGGGTGAAGCTGATCACATCAACGTGTTTGGCCTCAATTCCATTGCTCAACAGCTAGATTTGTCGCTTGTGCGCATGCGTAGAACTCCACTTAACGCCCTCCACGGCTCCCTATAAAACTCCACGTGCGCCAGCCTCCTTTGGCCTTTGACTAGCTCGCACATTGCGAACCATGTAAACACACTAATGCATGCACAGCATCAATCAATAGAACACTTAATTAGAACCAATAAACAAACATGTTTAAGAGCAAACCATGCTTAAGTTTTGATACAAAACAAGTGCAATATAAGTCAATATGATAGTCAGAGTACAGTACAACTTGCCAGTGTCCAACAGGAATGATACACGGGGGGGCATGGGTGGGACGTTGATGTGATCAGCTTCACCCTCTTCATACAATTCTGAATAGCTGGCAGCCACTACATGGCCTGAGCCATTCTTAAATTATATTTCAGAGGGCTCAGCTTCACACATCAACGTGTCCTTCATAGCTTCAATCCCCGGAACAGGCTGTGCTTGTAAGGACAGTCCTGCCGAAAGTAGCCTCTTGACGAGGCCTCAGGTAGAACTTGCGGAACACTGACTTCGATGACCAGTCTGCCGCCTTCAGAATGTCCGCTGTAGACATCCCTGCCATGGCTGCCTTGCTGGTAGTCGCACCACGGAACGAGTGGCTGGCGAAGACTGACGTGTCTACTCCAGATGCCTTCATCATTGTTTTCAAACATCTCGCCACCGTACATGGAACTACTGGCTTGTGTGGTGCCACCATCCCTAGGAACAGTCTAGACGAAGACTGGACACGAATTGACTCCGAGCGTCGGATGTATTCCTTTAGTGCATTCACAGGACACAAGAGGATCTCATCCTGAAACGAAGGAAAGAAAAATACATGGAAAGGTTTCCCTTGCCTGGACTGCTTGGACAGAGCCGTAGGGACAAAGGAGACGCCGTCGTCCAACCATCTGAGCGCCTTCACGTCCAAGTTTGCCAAGTCAGCCGACTTGGACGGTCTGGTCAGTGCCATCAGTGTCGCCGTCTTGATGGTGAGCCACCTTAAAGACAGACTCTCATTAGGACCCATGTTCCTAATGTGATTCAGTACTAATCCAGTGTCTTATGCACCCGAGTATTTCGGCAACGGAGGGCGCCTATGAAAACTACCCTTCAGAACCTTCTTGACCATTTCGTGTTGCCCCACACTGACACCGTTCACCTTGTCGTGCACGGATGAGATGGCCGAGCGATAAGAATTGAGTGAGCAGTAACTGTAGCCCTCTTCAAAGAGCTCAGCCAGAAAGTTAGCCACATTCACTGCAGGTCCAGAAAAGGGATCTGCACCCCGTACACCACACCAGCTGCTCCACTTCCCGAACAGCGAGTTGTAGGACTTGTTCGTCCTCGACCTCCATGCGTCCTCAACGAGTGAACAAGCTCCTTCCGAAAGGTTGTGCTCAACGCAGCGTTCCTTGACACGAGCCAAGCGGCTAGTGCTGGCGCCTCCATGCTGCTCGAGCAAGTTGCCTGTGGCTGCCACGGAAACAACCTCGGCGAGTCCATCGCCATCTCCAGTAACGTCGGGTACCATGACTGTGCTTTCCACACTGAGGCCACCAGAACCACCGTGGCCTTCTCGATCCGAACCTTCGTCAGCACTCTGCCCACCAGATTCCAGGGCGGGTTGGCATACGCCTTCAACTCGCTCCAGTCTTGGAGAAAAACATCTGTGGCTGCTGCACATGGGTCCGGCCTCCAACTGTAGAACACTTCGCACTGGCATGTCAGCCTGGAGGCAAACAGGTCCACCAACAGTGGGCCCCAAAGGCGATTCAGCTGGAAGAACACATCCTTGTCCAGCATCCAATCCGTCCGATCCGTCAGAGTCCTGGACTTGGCATCTGCTATGTCGTTCAGAGCACCCGGCAGGTGTTGCGCTTGTAGGTTGATTCTCCGCTATAGACACCAGGACCACAGGTCCTTGGTGAGCTCCACTAATTCTTTGGACACAGTTCCTCCACGGTGGTTCACATACAACATCGCTGTCATGTTGTCCATCCTGAGCAGCACCAGAATGTCCGTCTTGTTCTTGGCAAAGGACTTCACTGCCAGCGTCGCCGCCAGCAACTCCAGACAGTTGATGTGCCACATCGCCTCTGTTTTCGACCAGTGGCCACCCATCCGAACATCCTCGCAGACTGCTCCCCAGCCGGTCAGAGAGGCGTCCGATTTGATGATCATGTCCACCGACTGACACACCAGACTCTTGCCATTCCATCTGCTCAGATGCACTGTCCACCAGTCCAGCTCCTCGTGGCATTCCCGCGACAGGTGGGCCATCGAGTCGTAACTCTGGTTGTTGTTGTTCAGAGCCGTTGTCACTGCCATTTGCAGGTGTCGGTAGAACAGTGGGGCTGGTGGAATTGCATGGCATGCCGCATTCATCTTTCCTATGAGCCGCGAGAGCGCTCTTGCATGAACACAGTTCTCTCTCCTCATTCTCCTGGCCTCTGCCCAAATGTTCCTGAGCTTGGCCTCTGACAACCTCAACTCCATCGCAGTAGAGTCCACCACTGTGCCAAAAAATTCTATTGTCTGGCCTGGCATCATGATAGACTTCTCCTGGTGCACCACAAACCCCAGGCATTCCAGCAAAAACTTGAGTGCTGCTACGTGTTCTCTCGCCACTTCCTTGGTCTCTGCCAGAACCAGAATATCGTCGATGTAACAGACAATGCGGACACCCATGCGACGCAGCACCGCTGCTGCAGGCCTGAGGGTTTTTGTGAAGACCCACGGTGCCGATGAGAGCCCGAACGGCAGGCATGTAAAGTGAAACAATTGGCCCTTCGCCATGAACTGCAGAAACTTCTGGTGGTCTCGCCGTATTGGGATCGCAAAGTAAGCGTCCTTTAGGTCGACCTTGGCGAGTCAGTCGCCTTGCTTGAGCAGATCTCTGAGAGTGTGAAGGCCCTTCATCTTGAAATGGACTGTCTCCACGAAGTTGTTCAAGGCCTTCAAGTTTACCACTGGCCTTTGGCCCCCATCCTTTTTTGGAACCAGGAACATTGTGGAAACAAATCCTGCCCGGGATTCTTCCACACGCCGTACGGCACCTTTGTCTAACAGTTTGTTCAGCTCTGAGGCGAGCATAGCTTCTGCTTCCATAGCCAAGTGTGGCTCCCTGGGAGGCCCAGCTTGTCTGGGAGTTGAGTGCAGATCTATGGCGTAGCCGTTTACTGTCTCCAGGACCCAGCGGTTCGTCGTGATTCTCCGCCACTTGGCAACAAAATGTTTCAGCCTCCCAGCCACTGCCTGCGGGCCGTGCAATGGCACAATGCCCATTACCTGCAGTTGAGCCATCACGCTGGACGACTGCTCTGCTGGTCTTGCCTTTGGAAGTTCTTCTTGAACTGGCCTCCTCTGCAAGTTTGTCTGGGCGGCAGTCTCTGGCCGCCAAACTGTCTGCTCCCTGACGAGTTTGCAAACTCGTTGCTTTTGTATCTGCCACTGCCCCCCCCCGCCTGGAGGGGCCGCTCCGAATAAACGGTCGACTGTCGGACCTCGACGGCAGAGTGGACTTGAGAGCCTTCATCTCTTCCACATGTTCCTTCGCAAGCTTCGGGAATTCTGCCCCAAACAGTCTTGGGGATGCCTCTGAGAAGTCCATGCCTGACTTCACTAAAGGCAGCAGTGACTTGTTGAAGTCACTAGTCAGCTTCTCCCGTCTAAGTTGGGACAGCTTGGCACTTGCATTGCCCAGCAGCTCAGCCGCGGACTCTGCCGCTTTGAGCACCTCGTCACCGGACATGCTCTCCTCCTTGTCGCCCTTGGTCAGAATGGCCGTGATGGGCGCAATGCCATCGTTGATCAGTGCCTGCAGCTTAGCCAGCTCTCTGTCAGTGCTCTTTGCTGCATTGGAGGCATGCGACTTCACAAAGAAGTCCATCTGAGGCACCTTTGTGGCTTCCACGTCAGGAAGGGCAAACTGACGCCTAACTCTGAGGCGAGCCTCGTTGGGCAGAGGCTTTGAGAACCTCTCTGTAAGGAATCTCCGGGTACATTCAGGCACAGGCCTGAGCACCGATTCATCCTCCCTCTGGTCTGCCTGTTCCTCGTCCTCCGTCTGACCCTAGAGCCCCGACTGGACACAGGTGGCACCCTGTCCGCTCAGTGTGTCAGAATTGCGCCTGTGCCTGGCGCGAGACCTTGGTGAGTCAGACTCTGCTGACGGTCTCAGAGAATGCCTAGACGTCGAAGGGGATCTCGATCTGCACGGTTTCTCCACTTCGTCAAGTCGCTTGGAGAGATCCTCCAGCTTCTCCAACACCGCGTTCAGTACTCCGGACGAACCCTCCGACTGATCCATTAGCAACTCAGCAACAAATAGAAAAAACTCAAGGCAAAATTAAACTCCGTCAACTGTCGAGCTAGAAAAAAGGCCGAAGGAGGCTGGCGCACGTGGAGTTTTATAGGGAGCCCTGGAGGGCGTTAAATGGAGTTTTACGCATGCGCACAAGCGACAAATCTAGCTGTTGAGCAATGGAATTTAGGCCAAACACGTTGATGTGTGAAGCTGAGCCCTCTGAAATATAATTCTTTAGTCTCCTCTCTCAAAATGATAAATGCTTTTATTTTATTGCTTGCATTATCTGTGGCAAAAGAATTCACTCATACTAATAGATGGTAGGAATGATGAAGTTACATGTACATTAAAATTAAACAAATGAATTGAATTACAGCACAAACAAAAACTTTATGCATCATTCCCACCCCCCCCCCCCCCCCCCCCCTCTCCCCCTAATAAACTGAACCCTCCCCTCCTTCCCCCCTTGGAAAAGCATGTATAGTCTAGACTCATTTCTGCCACTAATTATTTGCTGAAAGGGAATTTTTGCCACATATTGTTATCTTAGTTCTTGGTTGCCATTTTAATCTGTACAATAAATCCTTTGCACAGCATACCTGTCTAGCTTCACCATCACTGTCCATAGGTATTAATTAGATGCTACTCCCAAATATCTGGGTGTACAGCATCTGCAGAGTGTGGAGGGTGCAGGCTCCCCAAATCAAAGAGAATTATGTAGTCCTTTAGCACAAAAACATTAAATTTGTCAGTGAACTACCGGACAACATTCTAAATGTGCATACACAAATGTTAGATTTGATCCCTAATGTAAGGCCTTCAAAAATATTTTTATTGCAGAGTTCAATATTTATACACAAAAAATTATTGAGTTATGTCAAGGTGTCAGGTGTGTTAGGTGTGGCTTGATGTCTCTTAAAAGGAGAGTAATTGCCACTAGTGTTAGTTAAATTGCCATTAAAAGTGAATATTTTCCTAAATTATGTAAAAATTATAGTAATTTATTGATATACCCACAATTTCATAAAAACAATTAATAACTAAAACTAGCAATGTCTGGAAAAAAATCTCTAAACTAAAACAACACTGATTGCTGCTGCTTGGTGGTTTGGGTCACAAGTGATATCAGTTTTATATAGAATATACTAGCTATAAAGTCTTTGTTGTTTTAATGTTTTTCTACAACAAAACGTTTTTATAAATGATTTCCTTTAAAAAAAGTTTAGTCATCTCAGAGAATGCAGACACTAAATACAAATAATATAATTATGTATGCCATATTTTATTATATAAATATTTATTTAAAGCATGAAGGCCATACCTGCTGCCATGTTTACAATATGGGGTGTGATCTATTAATTTAAGTCTAATTATATGAAGAAAATGTATAGATCAATTGAATATATTGGTAAAAATTCAATGCTATTTGCTTAAGAGAAAATTTGTTTATGAATTTGACTTGGACTTCACCGTATTTCTCCTGCTGAAGCTCCCTATGCACTTTGTATTTCCCTGCTTTTTCCCTTTTGTTTAACCCATGAAGTCAAAGCCTAACACACTATTCTTCTCGTGCCAATGACCTGCCAATTAAAATCTAATGCTTTCAACAAATAATGCATTATGTTTAAGTTTGGAATTATTTTATAAAATTATGTTATTAACAAATGACAGAAATTCAATAGCTTAATGCAATAACCACATGTTTACGAACATTTTGGTATGTTTGCCCTTAATCTACTTATTTTTGTATACAACTTGTGGTGGGCAGATACTACACTAAATTACCAGTGTTGTGTACTATGTATAAGTTGAAAACCTCAACTGATTTTTTTTTTTTAGTTTACAAAATAATTCATTTTTAGAAAAGATGAATCATAAGGAAAAAATATCTAGCTACAAAATGTAACTATCAGTGTCCATTCAACAACATTCTATGACTGCATTCTTTCAGTCATAATTAGTAGAATCCCCACCTTGGATTACCTAATACATATACAAATATTACTGGATAAATTTGCAAATTAAAACATGTGCAATAACTAGGACCACTTACCACAGGTTGGAAGTCTCCACTTTAGATCATCATAGATAAGTTTTTTCAAGCGTTGAGCTTTGTCTTGTACACCTGTCTGTTTGAACTTATTGCAAGCATTCCATGACAGACTACATCCTTCACTGACATTAGGTCTTCTCGCGTAATTTTTAACACGATAAGTTCCGTACGTGATGTTGCAGTAAAATGTCTTCATCGGATACCAATTATCTCTGCGGCTAATATACTCACGGGCTTTGCTAATAATAAAGTCTGTTGTCTTCTTGTCATATGGTTCAAATCCTTTTGCCCTCAGCTTCCAGAAACGAAATAACTTCTTTCCATTATCAGATTTTATCACGTTTGAATCTTTCCAAGTCTCCCAATCGTCTGATGGAATTCTTATTTTCTTGCTGCAGGCATCTTCCACTGAATACTTGCTCAGTCCAATCACAACATTTGCTCCTCCATAGTCGAAAGCCACTGTATTAGGACTGTATTCCAGGTAATTTGTAGATTCAAAAAAGTTATTTTTATTGGAACCCATGTCCACTGTTTTGTCAATGTGAGCCTTACTCCCGAAGTTAACTAACATAATATTATCATCAGTGCCTCGGAAATGACAAAGGTCACTTCTGAAGGCTTTGATGCAAATATCTGCAACAATTTTTAGTTCACAGTCAGTTTCAGCGTCAATGTCTTTGGAATCCCGTCCTAGGAGTGTGTCACGAACTGCTCCTCCAAAAATGTACGTTGGGCATCCATTTCTCCTCAATTCTGCCAGAAATTTTCCGGCTGTAGTCCTAGTACCTGGTAATACTTTATCAAGAGCCTGGCTGAGTTGCTGAAAGGCTGTATCGGATTTGTAAAATTTGACTTCTGGTCTCCTCTTCACCAAGTCATACAGTTTCTTGTTATAATATTTAGATCTTTCCAACACTAGATCATCGCATGCTGGCTTGAGATTCATGGAAGATGCAAACATAGAGCTTTGAATGCCAGTTGATATTTTGATACGTGTGGACTCAGTTGCCACAAATAATGCAGCAATGAGGAGGACAGGATAAGTAAGTGCACTCATCATCTTGACGGTAAAGGAGCGAAAAAATATAAGTCAATAATTCCATTTTATATGAAATTAAATGAGGAAGTTAGTTTACAGCTAAATAAATGAAATATCTAGCCAGTCTGGTTGGTGCTTGGTATCTTTACTTTTCATAGACCATGGTACAGGATGCATGAATAATGAAATGTGATGCCATTTCAACTTCCTTGTTGATTTTATGGATTTATCAGATTTGATGGTACACCAGCGAAGGAAGCTAATCAATGATCAGACTATTAGGAAATGAGGAAATGTGGTTAGTGGGTCGCTAGGTGGCAGTGCTGTCGTGACTGTTTGATAATGAATAATAAGCATTGCTTAAGGGTAGGAGAGAATTCTAAGATTACTAAATTGAAGTCAAGGATTACAGAGCAGGCTGGGGCAAGCGCCAGGACTGTAAAAATTGGTGGTTCAGTTTGTGCGACCTCACCCACACGAGATACTTATACTACTCTATGTTGAACGGAATACTCACAAACAACATCATATAACAATCACCTCCTCAGTTACACGCACACACATAAAACATTATTCTAGAACTTTCTTTTTGACCATGTGGCCTTCATGTGTGGACTGTTCTAATTGATTGGTTATCCTTTTTATGTCTCACTGGTGGGTGGCGCATATGATCCTGACATGTCCAGTGAACCTGGTCTTTTTCCTGTGGCAGTAGATCACCTCCATCATCTCTGTTACTACTCCATTACACTTATATGAAATTAAGTGAGGAAGTTAGTTTACAGCTAAATAAATGAAATATCTAGCCAGTCTGGTTGGTGCTTGGTATCTTTACTTTTCATAGACCATGGTAACAGGATGCATGAATATAATGAAAGTGATGCCATTTCAACTTCCTTGTTGATTTGTGGATTTATCAGATTTGATGGTACACCAGCGAAGGAAGATCAGACTATTAGGAAATGAGGAAATGTGGTTAGTGGGTCGCTAGGTGGCAATGCTGTCAACAAATGTTAGGACTGTCTTGACTGTTTAATAATGAATAATAAGCATTGCTTAAGGGTAGGAGAGAATTTTAAGATTACTAAATTGAAGACAAGGATCACAGAGCAGGCTGGGGCAAGCGCCAGGACTGTAATAATTGGTTGTTCAGTTTGTGCGACCTCACCCACAAGAGATACTTATACTACTCTATGTTGAACGGAATTCTCACAAACAACATCATATAACAATCACCTCCTCAGTTACACACACACATAAAACATTATTCTAGAACTTTCTTTTTGACCATGTGGCCTTCATGTGTGGACCTTTCTCATTGATTGGTCATCCTTTTTATGTCTCACTGGTGGGTGGCGCATATGATCCTGACATGTCCAGTGAACCTGGTCTTTTTCCTGTGGCAGTAGATCACCTCCATCATCTCTGTTACTACTCCATTACTCTTTTGTTACTCTGAACTTAAACTTTAAGGAGGGATAACTCAGGAGGAGATTAGGAGACATTCCTGGACAGATCAAAGCAGTCCTAGGGCAAGAGTACTACCCATAACAGGCCCTTACTTACCCCACACAGTTTATGGTTTTAGTTTGAGTGTGTGTGTGTGTGTGTGTGTGCATGCATGTTGATGCGAAGACACCTTACCAGAAGAGAGTTAGCTCACCAGCTGCCCAAGCTGAGCTAGTTTGGATGATTATCATTCTAGTGAAAGTCCGAAGATGGAGAGATATGTGGTGACAAAGGACTTGCTTGCTGTGCACTTGGAGGTGACTTGTACAATATGGCCTAGCATAATGGAGGCAGAGCCTGGTCAGACACCAAGAGATGTAACAGGGAGGGCTGTTTAGGGGAGTAAGGAATGTTTTAAGTGATGTTTGAGGATAACACTTTGGTTGGGAAGGTGACAATGGCCGGCACAAGAATGTCCAGTGAGTGAGCTGGTAATTGCGCAGCACAATATGAAGCTAAAAGTGGTTCGGTTCCATTGCAGGACCAGGGCCTGCCCAATTATGCTCGAAATTTTAGAATTATATTTTTTTTATTCTACAAAATTGTGCTTTTTTCCACAAGAATCATATTATATTATTCCATAAAGATTCTTAATTATTCCAATAGAAATAAGTGGAAATAGTGACAATTGCAGTAGCTATATAAAGTTGGTATATTATGAAATGAATGAGTAGTATAGTATCAGTCTCTCTTATTGTTATACAGAAATTATTCAATACAGAGGATTCAATATCAACAGCTAGGTAATCATTCAATGAAAACTTTGAATGTCCCTGTATAATGTTCAATGAATGGAGAAAATGTGCTCTGTGGCAGCTGAAAAAAGTTCAATTGAGAAATCTTACCAAACATTAGTTGGCAAAATGTGATTTTTTTTGTCAATTTTGGTGCAGTATGATAGTTAATTGCTCAAGAAGAGAAACCATTTAGCATGATGCATCCAGATGACTTGCTGAGTCTGAGCCCTAGCTGATAGCACTCCCAGTAATTCATATTCTTTCTATTTTGAAGTACAATAACAAAGTAACCAACTCAAACCCAACTGCGTTAACCAAGTAATGAAGGTCTACCTTGGAACCACATTTCTAAATGTTGATTCCTTTGCTTAACAGATCGATTTTCTTTTATAATTATGGATTATATGAATTGGCTATTCTCATTTTCCCCTTTAATTGTTCATTATTATTCTAGAATTATTCCACTGTGTAACTTAATGTTTATTTCCAGAAAATGTTTGCAGGCCAGACCCTTTACCCAACTGCTACAACGGAAAAGAGTCTGGAACTTTCATTCACCATAATATGCGTTTCAGTTCCTAGAAAACTCCTTGGAATAGTCCTCGTCGAACTTCGCTTTGAATTCCTCGAGGAACTTCTCCATTATTGCTTCAAATTCATTGCCCATGGTCCCCCTTCCGTTCCGAACCGAATTTATATAATTCGAAACCCACGCTCTCCCGACACAATGTTATTTTGTTGACTAACTCGGCAGTAGGGAGTGGCTGAAAAGTGCTTTCAGCTACACGGCACTTTAGATTATTTTGTTTTGATGCCCTTTTGATGAACAACTAGGTATATTTGCAACATCAAAAGGTAAAACAAGATCACGTGACATCCTGCAACCCGCCCACACACTTAAAAATGTTCGTCCTGCAGCAAATTAGGTAAGGGGTCTCATCCGTCCGTTTGTGCTGTGCAGACAGACACCTTTGAAGTGTGCAAAAAGTTAATGCATGTCATGTATTATAGCTATCCAAACCCAATCTTCTTCATTTCAAACCTTTCCTGTGAGTATATTTTATATCATTTTGATTATGTGACATTGTGATTGTAAAAGTATGCCTTTAAGGGTGAACACAGAATAAATTATCAAACATATTGGATACTTATAGTAATAGTTCATAAAAACAAAGATTTATATCTTGCTAATCATGTCTGCTGGAATTCTTATTGTCTTGTTGCAGGCATCTTCCACAGAATACTTAATACTCGGTCAAATAATAACATTTGCTCCTAAAGCCAGTGCATTAGGACTGTACTCCAGGTAATTCTTGGAGCTATAAAAGGTGTATGGTGTATGACCCATGGGCATAGACAAGTACTCACGGGGGGGGGGGGGGGGGGGGGCTTGTTGATTACACATGTCACTTGCACATTGATTACATTTTTGCAAGTATCTGGACTTAAGTAATATCTATTAGTACATAAAGATCACTCTATCAGTTTATATGGGAGGTTGCTAGACAATTTTTTTTTAAATATAGTAGAGTGGTCATATTCCAATCTTAATTCAATCAGTTAAGTTTTCCGATCTTACAAAAAATCAGGTGATAATAGGAGTGAAAAGTAATGGTGATATGGCGGTGGTGGTCACACAGACTGATTTAGAGAAAGAAGAAATGACATGCAAGATGGAATCTCTACCATCCCTACAACTTGTGTTGTTTTCTTTGTACTTTGAATAATGACCTATTTCTGATTAGCACAATAATTACAGCTGCAAAAAGAGCTATTTAAAAATTACATCTTTAAAAAATGTGTCTACTCACTGTCGCCAACATTAGGTGGGGGTTTCCCCTTAACTCTCCCTATCTACAGCCATGGTGAGTTGGGAGCCATGTCCACTGCTTTGTCAGACAAAGATCTTTTCCAAAAGCTTTCATACAAATAGTGGCAACAGTTTGTGGTATACAGGCAGTTTCAGCATCAATGTCTTTGGAATCCAGACCTAGGGAGTGCACATGAACTGACTCCCCACCACCCCCCTCCTCCTGACATGTACGTAGGACATCTTTTTTTTCTTCTTAACTGTCAAGCTGTAGTCCTAGTTCCTGGTAACACATTGAGGGTCTGGCTGGTAGCAGCCCTGAGTCTGTAGTTGTTGACAATAATTCTGCGAGCTGTCAAAGTAAAGGTGCAAATGTTATTGTGCCACCTCAAGGTGAGGTTGACGTAACTGTGGAGCTAGATGCCCATATTTGTAGCAGTGAGTCTGTTGTGTCTACTGAGGTAGATTCTGACAGTGAGTCAAGCATAAGTCTTTGGCCTTCCTCTCTTCAGGCGTCAGCTTTCACTCTGCATTAGCCTTCTCGTGCTTTCTGGATTGCTGAAAAAGCAATTTTGGATTTGTAAAACTTGACTTTCTGTCTCCTCTTCCCCATGGCATACAGTTTCTCGTTATAATGTTTAGATCTCTCTCTCTCTCTCTCTCTAAATCTTGGCATGCTGGCCTGAACACAATTGCTCCTCTGTGCTAACTGGTGAGTGACTTGTAATGTATCACTTCTTTAATTTGTGGTCACTCAGTCTGTGTTACTGACATAAGGGATAGGTTTTAGGTTAGGAATGAAATACAGCAACGCAAGGATGTGAACGTGGCATTGCCTTGAATAGCACTAAAGGTGCCACATGGATGTGCTTATTAAAATATAAAAAAAACTTGACATAATTAGATAACTTTTCTATTTTTTTAAATTTGTTCAACATCAGTAGTGTAGCCTGTCTTTCACCCTCACCGCTTATTATACCAGATGCCTAGCAGTAAAATTGTCATGGGTGAGGCATAAATAGTTTTAACTTATGCTCTCATTAATGTTTGATGACAAATTGGAAAATGAGGGCACAAGGTGAGTGTGGTTTTTGTAAATCAGGGTGAGACGATTGTCTATCTACCTCACCATGTGCTAGGCCTGATGTATAGACACTATAGTAATACACTATTCTATTTAGTAAGATCAGCTAGCTATTTTGGTGGGGACTATTATATACCACACAGCATAAATGGCATCTGAGCTACACTAACTATCTCTTTCTAGAGTTGGTTATAAAAGGGAATTTACACATTTGTTCACTGACTTGATTGTTATTGTTGCTGGCTGTTACTGTAGAGTTCTTGCTTGTGTTTAGTGGTGGCTAACTAAGTGGTAGTTATTTGTGGTGCTACAATTTTACATCAACTTGATAAACAGAAATTGTAATTGCTGGCTAAATCCTCCTGCTTTGCCATTTTCTTCTCTGTATCGATATAAATAGTGGACCATTGCTACACACTAATAGCGAGTTTTTCTGGATTGCAAAATAAACACTAGCTAATTGCCTGTATTATCATTTAGCAAGTAAAACATAAGCATGTTTTACCAATTAGTAATACAAGTGTAAAGTGAACAACAATGGACCATTACAATAAACTATTTAGTAAATTTTACCAGATATTGTAAAGCACGAGTCTTAAAAAAGTGGTATTTAGCAGGCTAGCCATAAGCAAACTTGAGTTCCGAAATAATGGAAATAATATTATTGATTCATAATTTGAGAATGGCTCAGGCCACGTAGTGGCTGCCAGCTATTCAGAATTGTATGAAGAGGGTGAAGCTGATCACATCAACGTGTTTGGCCTCAATTCCATTGCACAGCTAGATTTGTCGCTTGTGCGCATGCGTAGAACTCCACTTAACGCCCTCCAGGGCTCCCTATAAAACTCCACATGCGCCAGCCTCCTTTGGCCTTTGACTAGCTCGCACATTGCGAACCATGTAAACACACTAATGCATGCACATCAATCAATAGAACACTTAATTAGAACCAATAAACAAACATGTTTAAGAGCAAACCATGCTTAAGTTTTGATACAAAACAAGTGCAATATAAGTCAATATGATAGTCAGAGTACAGTACAACTTGCCAGTGTCCAACAGGAATGATACACGGGGGGGCATGGGTGGGACGTTGATGTGATCAGCTTCACCCTCTTCATACAATTCTGAATAGCTGGCAGCCACTACATGGCCTGAGCCATTCTTAAATTATATTTCAGAGGGCTCAGCTTCACACATCAACGTGTCCTTCATAGCTTCAATCCCCGGAACAGGCTGTGCTTGTAAGGACAGTCCTGCCGAAAGTAGCCTCTTGACGAGGCCTCAGGTAGAACTTGCGGAACACTGACTTCGATGACCAGTCTGCCGCCTTCAGAATGTCCGCTGTAGACATCCCTGCCATGGCTGCCTTGCTGGTAGTCGCACCACGGAACGAGTGGCTGGCGAAGACTGACGTGTCTACTCCAGATGCCTTCATCATTGTTTTCAAACATCTCGCCACCGTACATGGAACTACTGGCTTGTGTGGTGCCACCATCCCTAGGAACAGTCTAGACGAAGACTGGACACGAATTGACTCCGAGCGTCAAATGTATTCCTTTAGTGCATCCACAGGACACAAGAGGATCTCCTCCTGAAATGAAAGAAAGAAAAATACATGGAAAGGTTTCCCTTGCCTGGACTGCTTGGACAGAGCCGTAGGGACAAAGGAGACGCCGTCGTCCAACCATCTGAGCGCCTTCACGTCCAAGTTTGCCAAGTCAGCCGACCTGGACGGTCTGGTCAGTGCCATCAGTGTCGAGTCTTGATGGTGAGCCACCTTAAAGACAGACTCTCATTAGGACCCATGTTCCTAATGTGATTCAGTACTAATCCGGTGTCCCATGCACCCGAGTATTTCGGCAACGGAGGGCGCCTATGAAAACTACCCTTCAGAACCTTCTTGACCATTTCGTGTTGCCCCACACTGTCACCGTTCACCTTGTCGTGCACGGATGAGATGGCCAAGCGATAAGAATTGAGTGAGCAGTAAATGTAGCCCTCTTCAAAGAGCTCAGCCAGAAAGTTAGCCACATTCACTGCAGGTCCAGAAAAGGGATCTGCACCCCGTACACCACACCAGCTGCTCCACTTCCCGAACAGCGAGTTGTAGGACTTGTTCGTCCTCGACCTCCATGCGTCCTCAACGAGTGAACAAGCTCCTTCCGAAAGGTTGTGCTCAACGCAGCGTTCCTTGACACGAGCCAAGCGGCTAGTGCTGGCGCCTCCATGCTGCTCGAGCAAGTTGCCTGTGGCTGCCACGGAAACAACCTCGGCGAGTCCATCGCCATCTCCAGTAACGTCGGGTACCATGACTGTGCCTTCCACACTGAGGCCACCAGAACCATCGTGGCCTTCTCGATCCGAACCTTCGTCAGCACTCTGCCCACCAGATTCCAGGGCGGGTTGGCATACGCCTTCAACTCGCTCCAGTCTTGGAGAAAAACATCTGTGGCTGTTGCACATGGGTCCGGCCTCCAACTGTAGAACACTTCGCACTGGCATGTCAGCCTGGAGGCAAACAGGTCCACCAACAGTGGGCCCCAAAGGCAATTCAGCTGGAAGAACACATCCTTGTCCAGCATCCAATCCGTCCGATCCGTCAGAGTCCTGGACTCGGCATCTGCTATGTCGTTCAGAGCACCCGGCAGGTGTTGCGCCTGTAGGTTGATTCTCCGCTATAGACACCAGGACCACAGGTCCTTGGTGAGCTCCACTAATTTTTTGGACACAGTTCCTCCACGGTGGTTCACATACGACATCGCTGTCGTGTTGTCCATCCTGAGCAGCACCAGAATGTCCGTCTTGTTCTTGGCAAAGGACTTCACTGCCAGCGTCGCCGCCAGCAACTCCAGACAGTTGATGTGCCACATCGCCTCTGTTTTCGACCAGTGGCCACCCATCCGAACATCCTCGCAGACTGCTCCCCAGCCGGTCAGAGAGGCGTCCGATTCGATGATCATGTCCACCGACTGACACACCAGACTCTTGCCATTCCATCTGCTCAGATGCACTGTCCACCAGTCCAGCTCCTCGTGGCATTCCCGCGACAGGTGGGCCATCGAGTCGTAACTCTGGTTGTTGTTGTTCAGAGCCGTTGTCACTGCCATTTGCAGGTGTCGGTAGAACAGTGAGGCTGGTGGAATTGCATGGCATGCCGCATTCATCTTTCCTATGAGCCGCGAGAGCGCTCTTGCATGAACACAGTTCTCTCTCCTCATTCTTCTGGCTTCTGCCCAAATGTTCCTGAGCTTGGCCTCTGACAACCTCAACTCAATCGCAGTAGAGTCCACCACTGTGCCCAAAAATTCTATTGTCTGGCCTGGCATCATGATAGACTTCTCCTGGTGCACCACAAACCCCAGGCATTCCAGCAAAAACTTGAGTGCTGCTACGTGTTCTCTCGCCACTTCCTTGGTCTCTGCCAGAACCAGAATATCGTCGATGTAACAGACAATGCGGACACCCATGCGATGCAGCACCGCTGCTGCAGGCCTGAGGGTTTTTGTGAAGACCCACGGTGCCGATGAGAGCCCGAACGGCAGGCATGTGAAGTGAAACAATTGGCCCTTCGCCATGAACTGCAGAAACTTCTGGTGGTCTCGCCGTATTGGGATCGCAAAGTAAGCGTCCTTTAGGTCGATCTTGGCGAGCCAGTCGCCTTGCTTGAGCAGATCTCTGAGAGTGTGAAGGCCCTTCATCTTGAAATGGACTGTCTCCACGAAGTTGTTCAAGGTCTTCAAGTTTACCACTGGCCTTTGGCCCCCATCCTTTTTTGGAACCAGGAACATTGTGGAAACAAATCCTGCCCGGGATTCTTCCACACGCCGTACGGCACCTTTGTCTAACAGTTTGTTCAGCTCTGAGGCGAGCATAGCTTCTGCTTCCATAGCCAAGTGTGGCTCCCTGGGAGGCCCAGCTTGTCTGGGAGTTGAGTGCAGATCTATGGCGTAGCCGTTTACTGTCTCCAGGACCCAGCGGTTCGTCGTGATTCTCCGCCACTTGGCAACAAAATGTTTCAGCCTCCCAGCCACTGCCTGCGGGCCGTGCAATGGCACAATGCCCATTACCTGCAGTTGAGCCATCACGCTGGACGACTGCTCTGCTGGTCTTGCCTTTGGAAGTTCTTCTTGAACTGGCCTCCTCTGCAAGTTTGTCTGGGCGGCAGTCTCTGGCCGCCAAACTGTCTGCTCCCTGACGAGTTTGCAAACTCGTTGCTTTTGTATCTGCCACTGCCCCCCCCCGCCTGGAGGGGCCGCTCCGAATAAACGGTCGACTGTCGGACCTCGACGGCAGAGTGGACTTGAGAGCCTTCATCTCTTCCACATGTTCCTTCGCAAGCTTCGGGAATTCTGCCCCAAACAGTCTTGGGGATGCCTCTGAGAAGTCCATGCCTGACTTCACTAAAGGCAGCAGTGACTTGTTGAAGTCACTAGTCAGCTTCTCCCGTCTAAGTTGGGACAGCTTGGCACTTGCATTGCCCAGCAGCTCAGCCGCGGACTCTGCCGCTTTGAGCACCTCGTCACCGGACATGCTCTCCTCCTTGTCGCCCTTGGTCAGAATGGCCGTGATGGGCGCAATGCCATCGTTGATCAGTGCCTGCAGCTTAGCCAGCTCTCTGTCAGTGCTCTTTGCTGCATTGGAGGCATGCGACTTCACAAAGAAGTCCATCTGAGGCACCTTTGTGGCTTCCACGTCAGGAAGGGCAAACTGACGCCTAACTCTGAGGCGAGCCTCGTTGGGCAGAGGCTTTGAGAACCTCTCTGTAAGGAATCTCCGGGTACATTCAGGCACAGGCCTGAGCACCGATTCATCCTCCCTCTGGTCTGCCTGTTCCTCGTCCTCCGTCTGACCCTAGAGCCCCGACTGGACACAGGTGGCACCCTGTCCGCTCAGTGTGTCAGAATTGCGCCTGTGCCTGGCGCGAGACCTTGGTGAGTCAGACTCTGCTGACGGTCTCAGAGAATGCCTAGACGTCGAAGGGGATCTCGATCTGCACGGTTTCTCCACTTCGTCAAGTCGCTTGGAGAGATCCTCCAGCTTCTCCAACACCGCGTTCAGTACTCCGGACGAACCCTCCGACTGATCCATTAGCAACTCAGCAACAAATAGAAAAAACTCAAGGCAAAATTAAACTCCGTCAACTGTCGAGCTAGAAAAAAGGCCGAAGGAGGCTGGCGCACGTGGAGTTTTATAGGGAGCCCTGGAGGGCGTTAAATGGAGTTTTACGCATGCGCACAAGTGACAAATCTAGCTGTTGAGCAATGGAATTTAGGCCAAACACGTTGATGTGTGAAGCTGAGCCCTCTGAAATATAATTCTTTAGTCTCCTCTCTCAAAATGATAAATGCTTTTATTTTATTGCTTGCATTATCTGTGGCAAAAGAATTCACTCATACTAATAGATGGTAGGAATGATGAAGTTACATGTACATTAAAATTAAACAAATGAATTGAATTACAGCACAAACAAAAACTTTATGCATCATTCCCACCCCCCCCCCCCCCCCCCCTCTCCCCCTAATAAACTGAACCCTCCCCTCCTTCCCCCCTTGGAAAAGCATGTATAGTCTAGACTCATTTCTGCCACTAATTATTTGCTGAAAGGGAATTTTTGCCACATATTGTTATCTTAGTTCTTGGTTGCCATTTTAATCTGTACAATAAATCCTTTGCACAGCATACCTGTCTAGCTTCACCATCACTGTCCATAGGTATTAATTAGATGCTACTCCCAAATATCTGGGTGTACAGCATCTGCAGAGTGTGGAGGGTGCAGGCTCCCCAAATCAAAGAGAATTATGTAGTCCTTTAGCACAAAAACATTAAATTTGTCAGTGAACTACCGGACAACATTCTAAATGTGCATACACAAATGTTAGATTTGATCCCTAATGTAAGGCCTTCAAAAATATTTTTATTGCAGAGTTCAATATTTATACACAAAAAATTATTGAGTTATGTCAAGGTGTCAGGTGTGTTAGGTGTGGCTTGATGTCTCTTAAAAGGAGAGTAATTGCCACTAGTGTTAGTTAAATTGCCATTAAAAGTGAATATTTTCCTAAATTATGTAAAAATTATAGTAATTTATTGATATACCCACAATTTCATAAAAACAATTAATAACTAAAACTAGCAATGTCTGGAAAAAAATCTCTAAACTAAAACAACACTGATTGCTGCTGCTTGGTGGTTTGGGTCACAAGTGATATCAGTTTTATATAGAATATACTAGCTATAAAGTCTTTGTTGTTTTAATGTTTTTCTACAACAAAACGTTTTTATAAATGATTTCCTTTAAAAAAAGTTTAGTCATCTCAGAGAATGCAGACACTAAATACAAATAATATAATTATGTATGCCATATTTTATTATATAAATATTTATTTAAAGCATGAAGGCCATACCTGCTGCCATGTTTACAATATGGGGTGTGATCTATTAATTTAAGTCTAATTATATGAAGAAAATGTATAGATCAATTGAATATATTGGTAAAAATTCAATGCTATTTGCTTAAGAGAAAATTTGTTTATGAATTTGACTTGGACTTCACCGTATTTCTCCTGCTGAAGCTCCCTATGCACTTTGTATTTCCCTGCTTTTTCCCTTTTGTTTAACCCATGAAGTCAAAGCCTAACACACTATTCTTCTCGTGCCAATGACCTGCCAATTAAAATCTAATGCTTTCAACAAATAATGCATTATGTTTAAGTGTTTGGAATTATTTTATAAAATTATGTTATTAACAAATGACAGAAATTCAATAGCTTAATGCAATAACCACATGTTTACGAACATTTTGGTATGTTTGCCCTTAATCTACTTATTTTTGTATACAACTTGTGGTGGGCAGATACTACACTAAATTACCAGTGTTGTGTACTATGTATAAGTTGAAAACCTCAACTGATTTTTTTTTTTTAGTTTACAAAATAATTCATTTTTAGAAAAGATGAATCATAAGGAAAAAATATCTAGCTACAAAATGTAACTATCAGTGTCCATTCAACAACATTCTATGACTGCATTCTTTCAGTCATAATTAGTAGAATCCCCACCTTGGATTACCTAATACATATACAAATATTACTGGATAAATTTGCAAATTAAAACATGTGCAATAACTAGGACCACTTACCACAGGTTGGAAGTCTCCACTTTAGATCATCATAGATGAGTTTTTTCAAGCGTTGAGCTTTGTCTTGTACACCTGTCTGTTTGAACTTATTGCAAGCATTCCATGACAGACTACATCCTTCACTGACATTAGGTTTTTTTCGCGTAATTTTTAACACGATTAGTTCCGTACGTGATGTTGCAGTAAAATGTCTTCATCGGATACCAATTATCTCTGCGGCTAATATACTCACGGGCTTTGCTAATAATAAAGTCTGTTGTCTTCTTGTTATATGGTTCAAATCCTTTTGCCCTCAGCTTCCAGAAACGAAATAACTTCTTTCCATGATCAAATTTTATCACGTTTGAATCTTTCCAAGTCTCCCAATCGTCTGATGGAATTCTTATTTTCTTGTTGCAGGCATCTTCCACTGAATACTTGCTCAGTCCAATCACAACATTTGCTCCTCCATAGTCGAAAGCCACTGTATTAGGACTGTATTCCAGGTAATTTGTAGATTCAAAAAAGTTATTTTTATTGGAACCCATGTCCACTGTTTTGTCAATGTGAGCCTTACTCCCAACATTAACTAACATAATATTATCATCAGTGCCTCGGAAATGACAAAGGTCACTTCTGAAGGCTTTGATGCAAATATCTGCAACAATTTTTAGTTCACAGTCAGTTTCAGCATCAATGTCTTTGGAATCCCGTCCTAGGAGTGTGACACGAACTGCTCCCCCAAAAATGTACGTTGGGCATCCATTTCTCCTCAATTCTGCCAGAAATTCTCCGGCTGTAGTCCTAGTACCTGGTAATACTTTATCAAGAGCCTGGCTGAGTTGCTGAAAGGCTGTATCGGATTTGTAAAATTTAACTTCTGGTCTCCTCTTCACCAAGGCATACAGTTTCTTGTTATAATATTTAGATCTTTCCAACACTAGATCATAGCATGCTGGCTTGAGATTCATGGTAGATGCAAACATAGAGCTTTGAATGCCAGTTGATATTTTGATACGTGTGGACTCAGTTGCCACAAATAATGCAGCAATGAGGAGGACAGGATAAGTAAGTGCACTCATCATCTTGACGGTAAAGGAGCGAAAAAATATAAGTCAATAATTCCATTTTATATGAAATTAAATGAGGAAGTTAGTTTACAGCTAAATAAATGAAATATCTAGCCAGTCTGGTTGGTGCTTGGTATCTTTACTTTTCATAGACCATGGTACAGGATGCATGAATAATGAAATGTGATGCCATTTCAACTTCCTTGTTGATTTTATGGATTTATCAGATTTGATGGTACACCAGCGAAAGAAGCTAATCAATGATCAGACTATTAGAAAATGAGGAAATGTGGTTAGTGGGTCGCTAGGTGGCAGTGCTGTCGTGACTGTTTGATAATGAATAATAAGCATTGCTTAAGGGTAGGAGAGAATTCTAATATTACTAAATTGAAGTCAAGGATTACAGAGCAGGCTGGGGCAAGCGCCAGGACTGTAAAAATTGGTGGTTCAGTTTGTGCGACCTCACCCACACGAGATACTTATACTACTCTATGTTGAACGGAATACTCACAAACAACATCATATAACAATCACCTCCTCAGTTACACACACACATAAAACATTATTCTAGAACTTTCTTTTTGACCATGTGGCCTTCATGTGTGGACTGTTCTAATTGATTGGTCATCCTTTTTATGTCTCACTGGTGGGTGGCGCATATGATCCTGACATGTCCAGTGAACCTGGTCTTTTTCCTGTGGCAGTAGATCACCTCCATCATCTCTGTTACTACTCCATTACTCTTTTGTTACTCTGAACTTAAACTTTAAGTACATCTCTTGGTGTCTGATTAGGCTCTGCCTCCATTCCTATACTAGGCCATATTGTACAAGTCACCTCCAAGTGCACAGCAAGCAAGTCCTTTGTCACCACATATCTCTCCATCTTCGGACTTCCACTAGGATGACAATCATCCTAACTAGCTCAGCTTGGGCAGCTGGTGAGCTAACTCTCTTCTGGTAAGGTGTCTTCACATCAACATACATGCACACACACACACACTCAAACTAAAACCATAAACTGTGTGGGGTGAGTAAGGGCCTGTTATGGGTAGTACTCTTGCCCTAGGACTGCTTAGATCTGTCCAGGAATGTCTCCTAATCTCCTCCTGAGTTATCCCTAACAGGGAGGGCTGTTTAGGGAAGTAAGGAATGTTTTAAGTGATGTTTGAGGATAACACTTTGGTTGGGAAGGTGACAATGGCCAGCACAAGAATGTCCAGTGAGTGAGCTGGTAATTGCGCAGCACAATATGAAGCTAAAAGTGGTTCTATTGCAGGACTAGGATTACTAAATTGAAGTCAGGGATTACAGAGCAGGCTGGGGCAAGCGCCAGGACTGTAAAAATTGGCGACCTCACCCACAAGAGATACTTATACTATTCTACGTTGAACAGAATACTAACAAACAAAGGGGCCTTCAGCAAAGAAACTAAGTCTTTACTCGATGTTGTTGAGTACTGTGCTAGTGTACTTTGTTCGGGTTGTGAAGCCTTTGAATTGGCAGAAGGACTTATCCACAAACTATTCGAAGTTGAATTGAGTCTGTTGCTGTATAATCAAAACATGCTCTCCCTATTTCAGCTATTTATGGTGCTAAAGACCAACCGACCCATACAGACACTTTACAGCATCTGCGTTGCAGAACAGCAACAGCCTCAATTCAACTTCCAATAGCTTGCGGATAAGTCCTTCTGCCAATTCAAAGGCTTCACAACCCGAACAAAGTACTGCTTCCATCAGCCCTACAATTTCCATTGTCATGTACCAAGAGGTACATGACTAGATCACATGAAAAAACTCCCTAAATAGATTAGCTCAATATTCTATCTCTTCAGAAACTTTATACAATGTTCTATTTCTTTTTATAATAGCCTTCGTTTCTTCTTTTTTCTTCTTTTTTTTGGATTTCTTTCTCAGATGTGTTAAGTAATTTCATACAATATAATTAAAGCCATTGACTTGTACCAGTTTGTGTGCAAAGCATGCACAATACAATAGTGTAAACTTCAGAGCAGGGTGGGGGTCAAAAGCATGATGATACTAGCTAGTGCATCGCATATTTTATCTGGTGTAACACACACTAACACACATACATGCACACACACAATGGCATCCTATACAATATCTGTCCTCCTCTCTTGTTTTCTTTCGTGCGGCAATCACAAATTTTGCTAGTACTTCAATGTATTGCAAATACATATATAGACACTCAAATACAATTACATTGCAATTACTTCAAAAAATGTATTTAATTGTAATTAAATTCAATTGTTGCGATGTCTATGACCTCAACTCTGCTTCAGACATTAAGTATTTCACTTATGCATAATATATATATATGCCTAGCATAGTGATCTATTTCTTAACTGTGGATTGGTAATAAGGGCCTGCTAGATTATGTTCATAATTTTAAAATTCTTCTTTTTTATCCAAACAAATTTATTATTATTTTAAAAAAATTAAGTAGCTAAGTAGAATAATAGTATAGTGTAGCTAATAGTTATTATGAATACACACGCTGTCATGACTGCCATCATCGTTATGGACACACAGCGTACTAGAAAATGTTTACCCTTGAAGTCAGAGAAGCAAACTAAGTGTCTAAGCTAAAAGAAAATTATAGCTAGCTGTATATTTTAAGTTAGCTAACATGGCTTTGGTGTGAATACTGTATATCTTAATTACCTGCTCTGTTAGCAGCTTAATTTAGCTCTTATTAAGCCCAGTCTTTGTCATTTTTTGTCTCCTCACCAGATTTCCTTCTGCTGTTTTAGCAACTCAATACTCCCATTTTCTAGCATTTTAAAACTTTTATAGCTCTTCTCTATTAATTTTTCTGTTGATCAAGATACTAGAAATGTTTCCCATTAATTAAGTGAAGCAAGCTAGGAAGGCTAGCCAAAAAAAATAATAATAGAGAATCAGAATCTTAAATTAGTTAAATGGCTACTATAAATCTTACCTGCTCTACAGTACCAGTTACGAATGAGCCCAGCTCTTTTGTTTGTTTGGTAGTTTTGTTTTGTTTTTAATTTCTTCTTTTATCTCCTCACCAGTTTTCTTCTGCTATTTGGGCAGCTCTTGCTCCCATTTCCACCTCCCTAGCTATTTCTTTTCAATCACTTTGGTTGTGTTCAACAAATACACCGCAATAATATTTTGCTAAATATTGCCTTGGAACTTTATAATACATGCAGGCACATTAGCAGAAAGGTATGTGTATTGGCAAAAACGGGTACATATGCGCCTATGCAAATTGATGATTTATACATTATGTATATAATACATATTACTGGAGTCAGAGTGTAGTATAGTGAAATAATTCATGAGCAGGCTAATAATTTATTTCAAAGTCAAAGGCCTGAAGATAAAGTCTGCAGTGAAATATCTTTTGCTATATCACCTCTGATTGTAAAACTGAGGGTTACACAGCTGGTAGGGGGCTTGCAGCTGATTTTTTTGGCAGCTGCTCTGACCTAGTTGGGTAAGCCTCCCTAGTGGAAGGTATAAAGTTTAGAATAGATTATATTCAGCTAATTTCTAAACCAAAATATAAGCAGGCTTCTTATAACAGTGCTTCTATAACAGATTAGTAATTTTTTTTGGCAATAAGAATGTCATTAATTATTAATATTGTTATCATTATAAAAATGCATTGTATCCAGACAGTCTCAAAAATTGAATTTTCATCACAGTCTTTGCCAGTCAACTGCCATACTTGACAACCATGAGGAAAATCTGTATGGGAAACCAAAGACACCTTTGAGCTGGCGGATGACTTTCTTTTAATCATCCTCCTCCGACATCATTTATTGAGGAACTTGCCTCAATGTTCATAACTCGGTACACACAAATAACAATCACAAATTAAATACACTAATTAATAGTGGCAAACAAACATTTAAATCTGAATGTTCAGAATAAATTATTACCATGCCAATAAACTTATGTGAAGTAAATGCATAACACTATGTATAAACAAATTAAAAGCCCATACATACTTGATACACATACACATTACAAGGACATCTAAAACACGCACATGAACACACAATACATGATGTGTATAAATCAGAAACACCTACATAATGTACATTAATCAAAAGTGAACACACACAATATATATAATTTAAAGTGAACACAACCATAATATGATGCGTATAAATTAAAACGAACACATTCACAGGATGCGTATAAAATCTAACAAGCAAATACAGACGATGTGCATTAATTAAACGCGAGTATACACACATGATGTGTATAATTTATAGTGAACACACACATGATGTGTATAAGTCTAAAAAGCAAACACACACATGTGTATAAATCTAAAAGCAAACACATATACATGATGTGCATCAATTAAAACAAACACACTTGATGTGTATAAATCTAAAAGCGATCACACAATTGAGGTGTATCAATTAAAAGCGAGCACACATGTGTATACATCTAAAAGTGAACACACACACGATGTGCATAAATCTAAAAGCAAACACACACACACGATGTGCATAATTCTAAAAGTGAACCCATACATGATGTGCATCAATTAAAAGCGAGCAAACACATGATATTTATAAAGCTAATAGCGAACACACAAACACATGTGTATAAATCTAAAAGAGATTGAACTCCATGAAGCTCTGCAACTTCAGTTAGAGACACTACTCCGCTCCACAGTGGGTGAAGATGATGCCTACAATGAAGAGTGTGCTGGAGAAGAGCTCAAGAAACAGCATAGTTGATTAATACAGAACATTAGACTCCTAAGCAATCGTCGTTACTCTGCAGAAAAAACTTGAAAAGCTGAATGGTATTCCAAATATTACCACAAGAGCATTTGAGACCACCTTTTCTAAGATTTCTGACAAAGTTGCCACCTTTCTGGAGGACTCACAGGACTTCAGTGACGACGACCAGCTAGGTGACACCAGAGACAAGCTGGAAGCTGAAATAGCACGAATCTTGACACAAATGACCGAAAGTCAGGCTGCAGAAAAAGAGAGACCAGCGCCAGTGGCCCTGTCCCACAAAGAGCAAACCAAGTTCGACCTCACTCTTCCCTCTTTCTCTGGAAAGCCCGTAGACTGGACGAACTTCTTTGAGCTGTTCGACTCCACTCTAAGAACAAGAGGCAAACACCTAAATAATATAGAGAAATGATTCCTACTGTTAAAGGCTATGTCCACGGAGGAAGCCAAGAAGACAGTACGCACACACGCCAAAGGAGATGATGGCTATGATAAGGCAGTTGAAGCTCTGATCCGCGACTATGGTGGCCCCAATATACTTTATTCTCACCACATGCGGAACTAGTTACAGATGAGACCTACACGTACACTCGGGATGGTATCAAGAGGTTCCGAGAGCGTTATCATCTCAACTCTCTGGCACTAAAAGAATTGAAAGGACACACTCTCTCACAATTTTTGGCAGCTCATGCTTTCTCAAACTTCGACGACAAGTTTAGGGAAGAATGGATCAAGCATCATGCGGCAAAGTCCACACTGCCTACCCTCGAAGATATGCTTGAGTACTTCAGCCCTCTTGAACATAGCATGAGCCAAGTCTCATGCTGTACAATCAAATGGCAAACCAAAGCGACAAGCTACTTCTGCAAAAAGCTCCAGTGACTGCTTCTTCTAAGAGTCTCTGCCCCGTTTGCAAAGAACCTCATTCACTAACCAGATGTGTGGTGTTCCAGTCCTATGAATTGGATCGAAGGCACAAGATAGTCAAGCACAACAAGTTCTGCACAAACTGTTTGCATTCTTTTCACACACAGAGCAAATGCACTTCTCCTTTCAGTTGCAGACACTGCAGAGGACGACACCACACTCTTCTACATAAAGACAGTAAGAACTCAGAAGAACCTACTACAGTAACAAACTCATTCGTGAAGGCCCTCACTCAAGATGGTCAGGAAGCTCAAGTCCAAACTAGTCAGTCAGTGGACAAAGGCACAGCAGCACCTCTTGCTCCTCCAGAGTTCTGTTTTGTGGACACAGCAGTGGTCCATGTGGTACATGGTGATCGTCACCTTCCAGCTAGAGCAGCACTGGATTCTGGTTCTGGAGTCTCACTCATTTCAGAAAGCCTTGCTGCACAGAGTGGTCGTCGAGGGAGCTTATGGTGGTGGAAGCAGTAAGCATTATGTGCAAGCCAGGCTCCAATCGCTCAGCAAGCCGGCGCAATTCGTGACACTAAAGTTCACTGTAATTCCTAAACTCAAGAAATCTCAACCTCCTCACTCAAAATAAGTAATCCTCGCTGAACCTGCAATCCGAAACCTCCAGCTTGCCGATCCAGATTTAGGAGAACCTCTGGACTTAATCATCTCTTCAATTGATCGCTGCAAGTGTGTCACCAAAGACTTCATATATTACCCCGAAGTCCAGATTGCAGCCACCAAGACCATAATTTGGGTGGACCATTACCGGACTTCTAAAGAATAGCAAGTCTGCAACAGCTCCTCTACAACAGACCCAGCCTAAGGAAGACAATCTTCACAAATCCCTTGAACGACTTTGGGAACTAGACCAAGTCCCGGACTCCTCAACTCTCACTCAAGGAGAAACAGCTGTGGTGCAAAACTTCCAAGATACACACCAAATCCAGGCTGATGGTCGATACATGGTCAAGTTACCCAGAGTTTTCAATCCTCCAGATCTCGGTGAATCAAGAAGCAGAGCTATCCAATGCTTTAGACAGAACGAGAAATCACTCAAACGAAAACACAAGATCAAATACTTCAATGCAGTACTCAAAGAATACCTGGATCTTGATCATGCGGAGCCAGTGCCATCAGAAGCCAAGGATGCACTTTCAGTCTACTATCTGCCAATCC
>WLWD01001708.1_pt1 | contig 49131 bp, 39 predicted proteins | sample 6712731 | NCBI WGS metagenome assembly WLWD01 (sample SAMN12718690, study PRJNA576275) | sponge metagenome | isolation source: marine sponge | host: Mycale hentscheli | place: New Zealand: South Island, Marlborough, Capsize Point | collected 2014-11-01 | reverse complement strand
TACTTCTAAACTACAACCATGACACTGCATGAGTACAACTCTCGACAATTAAAAAACAAAAAACAAAAAAACAAACAAACGAAACAAAACGACAACAACAACAACAATAGACAGAGTAAAAGATAACAATAATAAAGTATCCCCATTAAATCTAGCACCTCAATATCAATGGCAGTATTGTGGGGTTGCACTTACAGAATCATTGGCATGCAATTGGGAGTCAGATGGAGCCTGCAATGGAAAGAAAAGAGAACATCCCAGTGCATTAATCCTCACTATCAGAACTTGGTGAATTAGTGCTGCACTTACTGGAGAAGGAGACTTGGAATGCGCTTGAGGTGCTTTTGAAGTGACAGATAATGTAGATGATGAGCCAGACTGTCGTGCTCGACTGAGTTCTGCTTCCAATGAAGCAGTTTTCTACACAAACACAAGCCATATTTCAGACATAGAATGGAATGCATTGTACTGGACCACATAAAAAAAATTACATGTCCCCCAACACAAGTACATGTCCCCCAACACAAGTACATGTATGCGTCTATGTATATTAAAAGGTGAAATAGATGCAGTACCAATCACATATGAAATTATTATTAAAGATTTATTCAATAGAACTTTCTATACATATTATGTGGTTGTATTATTCGTTCGAGTCATACATAACTAGATATGGCAAACTATATTGAATAAATATAATTATGCATGTGAAAAATCAGAATATTCATAATTTCAATTCTTTTAATAAAATAAATGAAACCAGCTTATAAGAATAATAGCACGGTTTTTTCCCTCCAGTTTAACAAACAATGCATGTCTAATTAATTAAACATATATTGGCTAAAGTTCTGACCCTTCATAAAAACTAGATTGAAACTTTCTCACTTATTATTTCTGCCAAGAACGACTGACTGATTAATAACAATATTATAAGATGAAAAGTCGTCAGGTCATGTGAGAGAAACTTACCTTTTGTTCTTTCTCATACTTGATGGAGAGCAGCTGGAGATCCACCACCAGCTGCTCTTTCTCCTGCTCCAAACTGGACAGTCTCTCCTTGTTGGCTGATACCTGCTTCATGAGAGTCTGGTTGTTCTCTGTGGAGCTGGAGAGCGAGTGAGAGTGGAACACAGCCAGAGTGTAGGGCACGGAGGGAGGACAATCCTGGAACAACAACAACAACAACAACAACAAAATCTAATCCAGTCCTTAAAATGATACTATATATACTTTGTATCATGGACATTTAAACCGTCCAATCAGATTGCTCAATTCACTGTGAATATATTTCACACCCACCTCCGAGGAGGGGAATAAGTGAACCGTCCAAGCAAAAATTAGCTTTCATGCGTTTCCTAGAGGTAAATAAGTGAACCGTCCAAGCAAAAATTAGCTTTCATGCGTTTCCTAGAGGTAAATAAGTGAACCGTCCAAGCAAAAATTAGCTTTCATGCGTTTCCTAGAGGTAAATAAGTGAACCGTCCAAGCAAAAATTAGCTTTCATGCGTTTCCTAGAGGTAAATAAGTGAACCGTCCAAGCAAAAATTAGCTTTCATGCGTTTCCTAGAGGTAAATAAGTGAACCGTCCAAGCAAAAATTAGCTTTCATGCGTTTCCTAGAGGTAAATAAGTGAACCGTCCAAGCAAAAATTAGCTTTCATGCGTTTCCTAGAGGTAAATAAGTGAACCGTCCAAGCAAAAATTAGCTTTCATGCGTTTCCTAGAGGTAAATAAGTGAACCGTCCAAGCAAAAATTAGCTTTCATGCGTTTCCTAGAGGTAAATAAGTGAACCGTCCAAGCAAAAATTAGCTTTCATGCGTTTCCTAGAGGTAAATAAGTGAACCGTCCAAGCAAAAATTAGCTTTCATGCGTTTCCTAGAGGTAAATAAGTGAACCGTCCAAGCAAAAATTAGCTTTCATGCGTTTCCTAGAGGTAAATAAGTGAACCGTCCAAGCAAAAATTAGCTTTCATGCGTTTCCTAGAGGTAAATAAGTAAACCGTCCAAGCAAAAATTAGCTTTCATGCGTTTCCTAGAGGTAAATAAGTGAACCGTCCAAGCAAAAATTAGCTTTCATGCGTTTCCTAGAGGTAAATAAGTAAACCGTCCAAGCAAAAATTAGCTTTCATGCGTTTCCTAGAGGTAAATAAGTAAACCGTCCAAGCAAAAATTAGCTTTCATGCGTTTCCTAGAGGTAAATAAGTAAACCGTCCAAGCAAAAATTAGCTTTCATGCGTTTCCTAGAGGTAAATAAGTAAACCGTCCAAGCAAAAATTAGCTTTCATGCGTTTCCTAGAGGTAAATAAGTAAACCGTCCAAGCAAAAATTAGCTTTCATGCGTTTCCTAGAGGTAAATAAGTGAACCGTCCAAGCAAAAATTAGCTTTCATGCGTTTCCTAGAGGTAAATAAGTAAACCGTCCAAGCAAAAATTAGCTTTCATGCGTTTCCTAGAGGTAAATAAGTAAACCGTCCAAGCAAAAATTAGCTTTCATGCGTTTCCTAGAGGTAAATAAGTAAACCGTCCAAGCAAAAATTAGCTTTCATGCGTTTCCTAGAGGTAAATAAGTAAACCGTCCAAGCAAAAATTAGCTTTCATGCGTTTCCTAGAGGTAAATAAGTGAACCGTCCAAGCAAAAATTAGCTTTCATGCGTTTCCTATGGCCTAGAGCCATGGTACAATGTATTTGCACCACTCTGTTTAGTCTGTACTGGGTTTACACTATCCCAGTCAGTTGCACCACTTCATTCGGTCGGTACAACATTGAAACTATCCTCAGGCCATTGGCCCTCGGTTGCGTAAATCCCATACCAACCTATACGTTGTGGTGTAACCTATTTGTACATGTTCGATCAGACACAATGGCTACCATTCTTTTCAGTTTATCATGGAAGGAACAAAGCTATGTTTCAAAGAGTGGTGACTATCAGCTACTACTCAGAGAGAGAATCACCTATTCCAGCTAATATGGCACAGTTTCTACGTAATCCCCACTATAATGTGCATATACATGTACACTCAAATAATAGAAAGCACACAAAACCATACCTTTCGTAGTTTACGCAGATAATTGGTGGCTCTAATTCGCAGGTTCTGTACCATGGTGGACTGATCAGAACCCTACAAACATAATATCATCACCCACATGCTTACAGCTAGTACAACCCTTTACCTGATTATCCATCTGTTTGGTGGCATTTTGGTCCATGGCCGTCTCAAAGACTTCACCGTTTCCCTCCAAATAACCGCTCAGCTACAAGAACCAGAAACCAAATACTCACAGGAGTACCACCAGACCCTATGGCTGTGTCCCTCACCTGCTGGGCAGTGGAGCAGATTCCATTCAGAGCTGATATGACACATTCATTAGTGGTGTTGAGCTTCTACACACACACATCCAACAATACTGGCTTCAAGATTTAAGAAAGTTAAAAATATAGATGTATTGAAGAAAGAGAAATAGTTGAATTATACTATTGTTATATTAGAGAGGAAAAAAGTTAAAAATATTCTACTGTTATATTAGATAGAAAAAAAGTTAAAAAATAGAGAGAGAAAAGTTCAAAATATACTACTTTTATAATAGAGAAAAAAGTAAAAACAACAACAATAACTACTGTTATATTAGAGAGAAATCTTTTTCGATTAAAACCATAGGCCATCCCTTCTCCCATTCCATGCAGAAGTGTGTACACATGCAGTAGTAAAGCCATACAATGCCCACTACATGTACATGTGTGCTATGCTGTCCCTCACTTGAGTGGCCATACAATGCCCACTACATGTACATGTGTGTACACATGCAGTAGTAAAGCCATACAATGCCCACTACATGTACGTGTGTGTTATGCTGTCCCTCACTTGCGTGGCGTTGGGAAGTTGGTACTCCAAAGTAACTTTGGATGAAAACATAGAAGAGAGGTCTACACACCAGTAAAATAAACATAAATAATGTCAGTACAAACAGAAGTAAAATGGGAAACACCTCCCAAAATATTGCCATCTTTTTTAGAGTTGCACCGATAGAAGATTTTACCGATATACCGATATTGTATCTAGAATCGAGGCCGATACCGATAACATATAGATATATTCATTGAATTTTGAAAATTTAATTTTTACATACAGGTAATTAGAAATATAATGGTACTAGTCTAGAGTCATCAGCGCCAGGAACAAAGTAGTGCCAAATTGGTGACCTCTTTTTAGACATAGTAGTTAAGTTTCTTTGTCTTTACGCAATCTAAGAGCTAGTAGAACTCATCCGTTCAGTGTCCACACGGCGAGTATGAAATTTTTTCTATCGGTTAATTATATCGGTACAGCGGGTAGTGTTGACGACCGATACCAAAAAAGTAGGCTGATAAACGATAGATTATCGGTGCAACTCTAATCTTTTTATTATTAACGAGAATCTAGTAATAACTAACAAAGTGCATACTATAATGCTATTCCTTACTGTTGATAGTTTCTTGCAGATGTTTCAGAGATGAGTTCATCTTCTCCAAACAGAACTTCATGCTAGGGACTGGGATGTTGTCTGACTGACCTAAAGAATAGTGAGCAGATGAAATTGAAACTGTTGCTAAGACAACACCAACTAATGACCCTATCTTACCTAAATTGCTTGCTGCATATTAACCTATTAGATTATAAATGTAAAACCAATGCAGTATGGTGAGGTGAGGGTAAGGTGAGGGTTATCAGGTAAGGTGAGGGTTATCAGGTAAGGTGAGGGTTATCAGGTAAGGTGAAGTCATCAGGTAAGGTGAGGCTAATGGGGTAAGGTGAGGCTAATGGGGTAAGGTGAGGCTAATGGGGTAAGGTGAAGTTATCAGGTAAGGTGAGGCTAATGGGGTAAGGTGAGGATATCAGGTAAGGCGCATTGGTCTCACCGTATTAACCTCACTTTACCTCATTGGTCTCACTTTAGTTTAATCTTGAGTTCTTACCTTACTCTAATGACTAGACTGTACCCAATGGTCACACCTTACCCAATCAGCCTTACTGCACCTTAATGTATCCAGTGTCTAAATAACTTGAAAGTAATCACACACACACACACACACACACACACACACACACACAACCTACCTGTGATCATGATAGAAATGTAGTTGTCGATGGAGAGGAAGGTGCCTGTGATGAGGGGAAATGACCGGGAGATTTGGAGGTTGAGTCTAGTCAAGTTACTCCCACACACTGACTCATTGCACTCCTCCTCCAGACTGCACACAAACACACACACACACACAAGTGTAACTGCACGTGTCAACATTAGACCAGAAGAAATGAGAATATGCACAAACTAAATCTCCAAGAGGGCAAGCCAATGGGGAAAAACTTTTTTTTTTAATTCAGTCCTTTACATGAAATAGATAAAAATTTGGAGGTCATAATCATCTTCACAATGCACCACCATTTTAGAGAAAGGGGGCAAACTGTTTTTAAAAAAGTCCTTGTTCACGACAAAAAAAAACAAAAAAAAAACAAAAAAAAAAATAATAATAATAATAAATAAATAAATAATAATAAAAATAAAATAAATAACTAATTAAATAAATAAATAAATACTATAAATAAATAAACCTAAGTAAAATTAGATCCTGTATATGCCCTCCTTCAACTGTACACTTCAGTACATAGAGACCAGGACAAACACACAGACACACTAAGATCACTTCTTCGCTGTCACTAACCTCAGCTGTAGATATGGAGTCAGAGTTTCCAGATAACTCACAAACCTCTTGTGATGTCTAGCAAACTCTCCAAAGTCACCTGCTACATTCTGCACGCACGCGCACACACACACACATACACGCACACACATGGTCCCACTAGCATGCATGTAATCTATCCATTAGCACTGACCTGAGAGAAAGGGTTCCTCTCTAGACAGTCACAGTAGCTGGAGAATGACTTGGCTAGAGGTCGAGTGTATGAGGAGGAGGAGTGGAGAAGACTACACAGCTACACACACACACACAGCACAATGACACCAGCCATGGATGACAGTATAGAGATCAAGCAATATAGGATAATATGCTCTCTTTATCCTCCTCCATTTTACCAGATTTAATAAATTTCTCTTTGAAAATAAAACCCTTCACCATTGCTTTCATTGATTTTATGTAAGTCCTCATATAACCCACTCCACAACTCACCCAGTGATGAATACAGGAGATCAACTACCAATATGTGTGTGTGTGCATGTGTGTGCACATGTGTATGCCTGGGTATGTATGTGTGTGCACATGTACATACTTTAGTGTTGATGGTTGACATGTGAAGACCACTGGATATGTCCACTGGATAACACTTGCACCTCTACAAATAACACAGAGGGAAGGAGAAAAATAATGAAGGAACGCAGCAATCAAAGAAACTAAAATCTGTTTGACTTTAAAGTTGTTCAGTATGAAGGAAAAAAATTGAAACTTGTCTATTGTGAGCTGATGAAGGATAATGAGTCCGAAACATTCTCTATAATGTTTCAAAAGTCAGCTACGTTAGTTAAATAATTGCTCAATAATAGTATTGCTACACAAAACTATTATTGTTGTTGTCATTAATTCTATTAACTGAGGAAGTTCAGATGCCGTGCTCAGAGTTAGAGTGAACGAGGTGCGAGTTAGACGAACCTGCTCCAGGTAGGAGTGGCATGTGGAGAGCTGCGTGGTGAAGGTGGTGATGAGGTCCAGACCATTCCTGAGAGCATTCAACACTTCAGCCTGCACCATGGGATAGAAGAAAGGACATGAGCTGTTGTGAGACTAATACTAGCACCACCATGTGTTGTAACTGCTGGTCCCAGTGTGAGTCCTCAGTATCACACTGATCCAGGGCTCAATGGTTTATATACTAAAATTACAATGATTACTGCTACTAACTCGAGGTATCTAATGGCCTCGATACTATGGACCTATCCCTACCCCCATGAACCCTATAGATAAAGTTCCACACAGCAGCGCCAATAGAAATGAACAATTTTTTTTGGATGTGTATACGTACTGTACGAGGCAATACTCTTCTATCACTATTGAGCCTTTCTGCCGAGAATGGGTCTTATGTTCAATTATCAGTATGAAGGCACTATGGCAAAGATACCCGGGAGGACACACAAAGCTTTGTGTGTGTGTGTGTGTGTGTGCAGTTCATGCGTGCATGTGTGTGAGTGTGCTTAACCTTACATGGTAAGAAAGCATACACAGCTGTTACGTACGAAGCAAGCATCAAGGTAATTGTCCCACATTCACAAAGCGATACTTCCGTAAATGTCTCTACTAACAATATTTGAATGAGTGTTATTCCAGCTGTGGTCCTCCACACACTGTAGGACTTGAAGACAATCCAGATTAGCACATAATGTGTACACATGCTATGGCATGAGCTTTAAATGTAATGTTATAATGAATGTAAACTACTGAAATCAGAGCAACTTTGTACACCAACACTCAACACTATAATCTACTAGTTATGGATGATGTATCAATTTAAAATAATAATAATAATAATAATAATTATAATAACAATAAAATAATAAGTAATAAAAAAAAAAGTAAAAAAAAGTAACAATTCCTCACCTGAAGTTTAGTGTCCACGACGGGCACATTCAGATGGTTGTAGGATGTGTTTGCTATAACACACAAACACACATGCATGACAAGCAACACACATCACACGTGCAGGTAATATAACATCACTGGCCACTACTGTGAATGGTCATCTCACCTTCCAGTAACAAGTTTCCTCTCGACACCTTCTGTTCTCGCGACCTTTTACCTACACATGTTCATCAGAGAAAAACTGGTGATGTGATTGCTGAGAGATTAGTACAAAGAAGTGAGTACATCAAACCTGATCATTCAGCACTATATACTATTAGATTAGGATATTGAGAATCTACTGTGATTAGGAATCTGAGGTATTGAGTTGTAGTGTCCAAGTATAGTGAGGATGCTACCGGAGGCCAACAGTGCCAATGTACAATACTGGAATGTAGCAATGGTTAAAGAAAACAAAATTCATGATGGTTTAAAGTAAAGCCTTGTGAGTGTAGCAACAAGCATCTCATTTACTCAATTTCTAAATGCCGCAGAGCATATGGAATAGATTCATGCAACGGACCAATCAGATTGCTCACAAGTGACTAGCTAGAATCCAAATTTAATATACATGTAACATTAATATATTCTCTGTGATTCCTCTATTTCACGCCTACTCTCCCGTTTGTCACCGTATTTCCCCTTCCCTTTACCAGTTTACTCACTGACCAACTATCTTACCTGACAGAGTGTTTTGCCTCCACTCACTGGCAGCTGCCTGCAATCTATGCACACACACACACACAATCTGCAGGTAGCTGACTGAGGAATGTCATCACACCGAGTGTTAACATGTAACATGACGCACTATCACATCTACCTACAGTGTATCCATACTCACTCTGACACATTGTAAGCTGACATAGCCACACTTAACCTGCACCCATTGAGCAATCACACATGCATATATATACACACACGCATGTATATGCATGCATACGCACACACATTCATACATACGCTGGACCCACTAGCTAATCTCCATTACATTCACAGTCCCTTACCTGTCCAGACTGGACTTCATCTCACTACTCTCTTCAGTCTGCTGCATCACCTTCACCTACAACACACACACACAATTTTCCATATTAAGACGAAAACATTACATTTATTATAAAGTTGTGAAGAAAGGCTTGAAATGTTGTTTCATAATACTCACCTAATTTACCACCCAGTCCAAGTTCAATATAAAAACAACAACAAACAAACAAACAAAAACAACAACAACAAAAAACGACCTCTCGTCACTAAGTGGCCACAAATTTCACACTTCCTAACTTCCAACCGAAGGAGGATCACCTGCTACTGTGCTGTGGCCTATACCCCTAACCCTCATCCCGTCCACCAGCCCCATCCACACCTCTAACAAGGTCTTCTGCTCCGTGAGGTTGTCCAGCTGATCCTTGTGTTCTCTCTCCATCTCCTCCACACCAACCTGGTGGGTGGCCATCTCAGTCGTCAGCTTCCCCACCTTCTGCTGTAAGTCTCGAATAGTACGTTCAGACTTCTGGGTTAACTCTAGCACCTACACATGTGCATGGAAATACAATACACACACACTAACATGGAAATATATACAGACATACATATACAGTACACACTAAGTCAATAGGATAAACACACAAGTCTCTGCAGCTAGGTATCCTAGCTACAACACAACACTCATGTATTAAATGCGAACTTGTCACACACAAAACTATTGGTTTTCTATTCTGACATTAACAATAATAATAATTTCTTTACTTCATAATTACTTTGTCAGCCTTCTTTTACTCATTAGATGTATTACCTCTCTTTCGGCTTTTTTAAACAATACCAAATTAAAAATTTAATTCTTTTTAATTCTGTATTGTTTTATGAAAAAGAAGAATGCCGCACTAATTGCTTCAAACAATTAACAAAGAACAAGAAAACAACAACAAACAAACAAACAAACAAATCATACAACACATATCTTACTTTCATATGCAGCTTTTCATTCTCCGAGATCTTGGAGGCCAGTTCCTGAGTGTGGATCTCTGACACACCAGCAAACCCATCCTGCCCCTGAAATTAGCCACAGAACAACCAGCTAACTTAACAAACAAGTGACAGTTCTGAAACAGACATGTCTGGTTTCTGATCCATTTAACTTCACACTCACATCAATAAATGTTGCAATTAATGCTACAGAAGGACCAAAATGTATAAATGCTTCATTGATATGGATTGCTTAGGAAATATTGTACTTTGTCAAATACCTTTACCCCATTTGAAGGAAAAAAAAAGGCGTCACTTTGTTCTCTTCCATTTAGTAGTGGCAAGTACTCACTTTCCTCACTTCATTAATTAGCACCCCTGCAACTACCAAGCAGATTTCCTTCAATTCAATATAAAAGTGTTTGATGTGTGTACACAGCTAACTGAAGTAATTTTATTGCTAGAGTTTCGGCTATGGAGTACATTCCACTCACAGAGTATGTCCAAAAAAAAAAAAAAATTTTTTTTAAATAAATAAATTTTTTTTTTACCCCTCTCTAGTTAGTTCTAAAAATTACCCTGCAGGTCTTACACTCTTACAAAACCCCGCCCACCTTCCTCTCACCCAATCATATTACCTAACTACACACCCTCCTCCACCTTTTTCGCTCTCACCCTTTTCTTCTTCTTGCCCGGTGAGGCAATCTCCTCCTGAAGAAGGGCAACTCTCTTGCTAAGTTGTTGGTTACGGAACTCGAGAGACTCGTTCTCCTGCACATGCTTCCTCAAGTTCAGACTCTTCTCTCTCAGATTTTCCTAGTAATGGAAGAAAACCCACACCCACCTTAAGCAAACCACCTCCACATCTAGCAACTTGTATGACTTCTACCCTCATCTCTGAGAGAATTGTGTAATGTATGAAACAATTAATATATTATATAAAGATTCTCCATGACAACATTGGGGACAGTTTGATTGTACTTCTACAAAAAACAAAAACAAAAACAAACACAACACCGACGTGTACGTCACTGAATTACTTCCTCAGAGTTACATACAGGTAGGATTACCTTTCTTCAAATTTTTTTTTACTCATTTTGATTTTTGGCAATGCTACCAAATTTTACTTTTTTTTGCTCCAAACTTCAACCTATATTGTAGCTTCTTTCCATTTTTTTAATGGTTCCCTACCATTTTTATGTTCTTTTGGCCCAAAATTTACCCCATTATGCCAGGATCATGCTCATAACTACCTATTATGCTCAAAACTCTGCCAGCAAAATCCAGAATGCCCTAGTTATAGGATAAGCATTTGTCTGGTCATGTGCATGCAATTGCTGCTAAACTTTCTTTATCTTGTGGGCTAACGAGAGCTAAAAGGATACAATCAAAAGAGAAGGAGAAAACATACTTAGTACACAAATTTCTGGCCAAGAAAGTTTTTAAATATGAAACAAAAGTTGTATACAACAATAGATACTCATCGAAATTAGTGGTATAGGAAAGGGAAGAGGGCCTCCCTTAATTCTGAGGCACAATCCAAAGTGATTTCTCTCAACACCTTTAAAAAACACGGAACACATACCCTTTAAGCCCCACCCACCTCCCTCCATACCAAAACATCTTCCTACACCACTGGAAATTATTCCTGTTCTGTCTCCACAACAAGGAGGTGGTCACCTGAGCAAATAAAACTGCCTTACTGCGCTAAAATGTGCCACATTAAGTATTTTAATATGGCACCTACAGCTCATGATACTGGGAAGTAGAAGTCACTACCAGCACTGGATTAAGCAAAAACTGGGAGAAACAATGTTCAACGCATGCAACCCTTGTAAAGAAGTATATATTCAGTACAATTTGGTAACCAATCTATTTTCTTGGTAATGAAGCTTGGCTTATATTTCTCTTGCAATACCTCAACAGCACTTTTCTGAGTCTTCTCATCACGAATGGCTTTCTTCAACACATCTATTTGAGCTCTGAGCTGTTCACATACATAAAAGATGGTTTATTTATATTGCGCATTATTTAGAAATAATGCATCCAAACCACTGCTCCACACTCACAAATTCGGAGGGACACTACAAAATAATAATTACCTTGGCGTATTCCTGCGCCAACCTGGAGTACTTGGCTTGCAACTCCGTGCCCATGATATCCTCCACCGCGCAGAGAAACGTGAAGACACGAAGGAAAAGGAGACGAACAAGGCGAGCTTAATAAATTGCGGGGGTGTCACGCGCGCGCACGTCACTAAGTGGGCGGGGTGCTTGATGTTAGATAGAGGGAATTACCGGGGGAAAATAATATAGTCTACGTCATTCCAATCACCGTCCGCTTATTTGCTTGCTCTGGCTTAACTTCCCGGTATACTCTGACTACTCCCGGTACTCTGGCTCCCGGTGCTCTGGCTCCCGGTGCTCTGGTTCCTGGTGCTCTGGCTCCTGGTGCTCTGGCTCCTGGCGTTCTGTCCTCCCCACGGTGGTGGTGCACAGTAATTGTTCGGTTACCTCCCCGGCCGGGCTTGCGATATCTCTCTTGGGTGAAACATATACTTACACTCTGCTTGGTAATTTAATTGGTGGTGTATGTAACTTTGTGTATATACTAGCTAATACCAAAGGGCCATGAATAATAGGAGAACTTTGGCTGTTTGAAATTTAGAGTTTTATTTAATCTTTTTGTCATAGCTAATTAGCTATCACAACTATGCTAAGTTGTATGTAAATAAAGTAGCATTATGAAAACTACTGGGGGGGGGGGGGGGGGGGGGGGGGGGGGACACTCCCCCCTCCTCCTAAATGCAGTCCTGATTTAGCTCGTTCTTAGAGTATCTGCTACTGTTAAATAGCTTACTTACTGAGAGTAGGAGCCAAGAAACAAACTAGCAAGATTTAAACATACTGAGTATTTATGTAATTTGACCTTTATACCAGGAATAGCTACTATATAGTAATTCAGTCATTCTCGGCTAAAATAATTAGCAAATTTTCTCATTCTAAAAGCCAATATTGTTAATTAAAACAACTTAAGTTTTAATTAACTATATTGGCTATTAGAACGAGAAAATTTGCTATTGTTACCATATATATGTATATATATATATAATATTAACTACTATAGCTGCAGTGTAGCTATGTGTTTTACATGTAGGAAGATACTACATGTATCTATAAATGGCTTCACACATTGACTTACTCATTGTTTTAACAATGAACGCTAAACAATGTAATGTACAAATTTATACTAGTTTTACATGAATTCAGGGATCCTGAGTTGAAGCTTTTGTCTAACTAGCTACTAATTTATGTGTTGTTGTTTTTTTGTTGTTGTTGTTATTGTCCATATAGCCTCAATAATCTATTTTTGAATATGGCAGTTGGTTATGAAAAAGCTGTAGAAGTTGAATTAGAATTGACTGAGGAAAGCTCCAGTGATGAAAGTATTATATATCTTAGTCCGAGCATCAGTGAAGACGAATGTGATGGCGTACGAGCCATTCAAATGGCATCACATAGTCAACCAAACCACTCACTCAGTCATGACCCATTGCCTAACCTAATGAATGATTCAGACGATGGGAAAACTATTGAAAATGCTGCAACGGTGGCTAAAGCTTATAAGCACAGTGGTGGCAATGAAATGGAGGCTCAGTTGATTGTTACCACGTCAACACTTCCTGACTTACAAGGTTCAGATAGTTTACCTGGAAACGCTTTTAGTTTTCATATGGTAGATTCCAATGGTAAGAGATACGACGGTACAAAAACAACATTCAGAACTTCTGCTATTAGCTCAGGCTCCAATGAGCAAGTCAATGCTTCTGATTTGAAACCCAAGAAGAGACAAAACAGACAGAGAAGAAGAAGGCAACGAAAGCCATCACAAAATAGCCCCGTGGGCGAAGCTACCACACATGGTCAAGTATACCCCCAGTATGATCAAGCTGCTGGTGTTTTTCAAGCAGAAATTGAGCATCCATTAGACAGCCGCCACAAAGTAATCCAAAGTACCTCAAGAAGAAATATATCTACTGGTAAAGATTGTGCCAAGCAAGGCACAGTTCGCACACAGAGATCAAGGAGATCCAAACAGTATACAGAGTCTGTTTGTGGGTTGGTTGAATGGTCACAAAATGTTGTAACTGATCAGTCCAATCATCCTAAATCAAAGCCTAAAGGTCTGGTAAAAGGTGAGTGTAAATCTTTGATGACATCACAGCCTCAACAAGAGAAACCTCCCATAAAGCACAGATCTTTTGCAACCCACAGTGATCAGTCAAGAAAATCTTTCAATTCTGAGAGAAGGAAGAAGCATGCAGCCAAAGAAAAAACACACAGCAAGGATTTAACTTCACTTTCATACAAAAAACCTAGTACTAGAAATTTTGGAAATGATCCAGTGGAAAGTGAAGATCCTGCTTTGTTGCTTGCAGATTTAGCTAATCAAATACAAGCAATGAAATCCAGTGCTCAGAGTAAGCATGATAGAGAAGTGTTTGAACATAAAACTGAGCTGTCTAAATATGATCAAACAGCTACAAAGAAACGACTAAAATATCATACACCAGATAAGCATGAGCTTATTCAGTGTACAAAAAAAAATCTTAAAAAATCTATTGCAGAGTGTGGGCTTGTCAAAGAAGCATTGTTTGCATTTTGTGCAGAACTAGAAGAAGACATTCAAAACCTACAGTCAGCTAGCCCATCTTTAATATCAAGTTCTTGCAAAATATTGCAGAAAAAATTTGAAAGAGAATGCTACAAGTATGACAATCCTCTGCCCATGTATTCCAAGAGGAATGACATTTTAATGGCTGTGCAGAATCATTCTACTTGTGTAGTGATCGGTGAAACTGGCTCAGGTAAGAGCACACAACTAGTGCAATACTTGTACGAGGCAGGATACGCTGAGCATGGAATCATAGCTTGCACCCAACCAAGGAAACTGGCCGCTCGTTCGTTAGCTGAACATGTCAGCAAAGAAGTTGGAGAAAGAAAAGGCACCACTTATTCCTATTATGGCACTGATTCCAAGTCTAACAGAAAGGCTAAAGTAGCATTCATGACTGACCACATGCTACTTAACGAATGCATAGCAGATCGCAGATTGTCCAAGTACAGTGTTGTAGTGATCGATGAAGCTCATGAGCGCAGTATTCACACGGACATTCTAATAGCACTCATTAAAAGATGCCTGCCGGACAGACAAGACTTGAAAGTGATTGTAACCTCAGCAACGATCAACCCGACTCTATTTTCAGAATATTTCGGAGGTCCCTATGATTGCCCAATAATTGAGGTACCTGGTCGTGTTTACCCAGTGGTGGTTTTCTACCAACCGCCTTCTCCTGATACAGTATTACAAAGAAAATATGTGAAGGAATCAGTGGAACAAGCTTATGATATTCATCTCAACAATAAGGCCAAACCTGGAGATATTCTGGTGTTTCTAACCAGTCCTGTGGAAATAGAGCAAGCCTGTAAATACGCTCAATCCATCATGAAAGATGAAATTCTAGTTTTACCGTTACATGGAAAACTGGAACCAGAAGAGCAGCAAAAAGTTTTCGATGGTTCATTTAAAAAAAGAAAAGTAGTGTTTTCCACTAATGTGGCAGAAACTTCTGTAACCATTCCAGGAATCAAGTATGTCATAGATACTGGTCTTTCAAAAGAAATGAGATACGACGCACAAAGGAACATGAATTCTTTGGAGATTAGGCCAATCAGTAAAAGCTCAGCTAATCAGCGAAAAGGCAGAGCAGGTAGAACTGGACCAGGTGAGTGCCATCGTCTGTTTTCTGAGATGGAGTACTCATCCATGAGGGAAGATTCCACTCCCGAAATACTGAGAATATCTTTGGCATTTGCCGTGATCAAGCTTTACGAGTTTGGGATTGATGATGTCCATTCTTTTGAGTTTGTAGATGCTCCGGATCGAAAGGCTCTTGATGACGCAGTGAAAATTTTGAACTTTCATGGTGCAATTGCTGATGGAAAGCTAACATCACTTGGAAAGCAAATGGCTCTTCTTCCTTTGGAACCGAACCTTTCCAAGCTATTACTGGATTCAATAAGCAATGGGATTGGTTCAGCTGGTGCAGCCTCAGTCTCTATTTCATCTCTAGCAGGTCAAGTCTTTTTCCGGCCAATGGATGAGCTGAAGGATCAAAGTGATCAGCTGAGACTACCCTTTTGTCAGGAATCTGGCGATCAAATGACAAACCTCTGTGTATATTTTGAATGGTCTAAGCAAGCAAAGAAAGACCGAAGTCTCTGGTGCAAGGAAAATTTTGTGAATGGGAAAAGCATGCGCATGGTTAAAGAATTAGTCGAAGAACTTACTATGATACTGAAAAACAAGTGCCACATACAAATTTCACCATCACTTGACTCTGTGGATGGGGTGGAAGCTATTCTGCCAAAATTAATATTTGATTCCTTTTTGAATAATCTAAGTATTCACTTGGGTCATAGCAAGGTTGGATATTGGTGTGACAATTACCCCAATGAGCAGCTGGTCCTTCATTATGGTTCCTCTTTAAACTACCTTGGAGAGCACCCACCATGCGTGGTTTTTGAGAAAACACAAAAAACCAGTCAGAACTTTATGCTTCAAATTATGCCTGTAAAAGAGGAGTGGATTGCATCTGCTATAGATTCTAAAAAACTTTCTTGCCACCCCGCGGAGTCATCATTATATTCAATCTACCGTGTCTCAAAGTTAGTGATATCAAATCTTGGCCCTATTATCATCTCGGAGTTGCGTAAAAAGTATAACCCTGACAGAAGGATTGCAGTTAGGGAGTTCAGAGGCTACGAAATTCAGCCTATTTTTGAGTACTCTAAAGAAAAGGGAGAACTTACGATCATTTCTCAGCAGTTTTATCGTGATGAAATTAAAGCAGCAATAATGAATTTTGTGGGAGAGATTAAGCAGAAACGTAAAGAGGATACCTATAAAGATGGGATTGTTGGTGAAAATGATGACGTCAGAATTATCATACAAGAAGGCGGAGTCATTCAGCGTGTTTTAATGCCTGATGAATTTCAAGGAATTAAAGTTCTAAACTTACCTTATATTGAAAGGTATGTTGCCAGTGAAGAATTGCAGGAATATGGAAACTGTACAATAGAATGTAGCAAAATTGCTAATGATCAAACAGTTACACTTATTGTTAAATATGAACAACCATCTGAAGCACGTCTTGCATTACAACACAAGTTTGAAAAGTTTGAGGACCCCAGAGTATGTATACAAAGCCTGCAACAAAGAACCAAAAACAGCTTCAATGTGAGGATAAGTTGGCCTCGCAGAGAAAGACGTAATTTTGCTTATATCAATTTCACAGAAGACGAATTCAAGCATGCTATAATATCCCATTTAGATGAAGGTTGTATATCTTTCAGAGATGACATTTCATCTCTTAATTTTCAGGTAATGGAGGAAAAGGATGCAATACGAGTTCAAGGACTGCTACCTCACATGGATGCCGACTATGTCAGGTCCCGACTATGCATGCATTGTCCAGCTGTTGCAGCTGACAAAGATATATTCTTTCTTTATGAAAAACCTTTTGAGGAAACCCGTGAGATGTATTTGGATGAGAAATTGCGATTAAATGATGCATTGTCTGAAATTATTCCAAGAGGTAGCTATTTTATTGATTTTCATTTTCCCAAAGAAAAATCAACTTTTTATATAGCTTATGTGCACTTTGATAATTCTGATGACAGTCTTACTGTTCAAGAAAGACTAGATGATGAATTTAATGCCAAAATGTTGCTATCTTTTTCTTTACGTTTTTCTCCTAAAATATTTTCTGTTATAAAGCCATCCATTGAAACAATTTCAACCAATAATCCTGGAATGATTTCTTATGACAGAAAAGATTATTGGGGAAATATCTTTGTAAAAGTCACTGCTAGTAACATGGACTCTTTTATAGATGCCAGAGATAGAATTAATTTCGCAGCAGAACCCGAAACAATCACGTTTGATGAAAAAGAAGGCAAATACAGTTGTACAGCCATTTTTATGAAAGCTGTGCGTAAAATTGAATCGGATACAAGTACCCATATCAAATGGCAAAACTTCAATGTTTCCAATCATACACTTTGTATTTATGGAACAGGAAGAAACAAAACAGCAGCGAAATTGAAAATACGTGAGCATCTTTTAAAAAAATTATCAGATGTTGGCTTCTTTGAAATTGATTTGAAGGCTTACGCTTCGGGAGCAATGAAGCACATTGTGTTGATGTATGGGCCAGATGCAGGGAAAATTACGGAAAAGTATGAGGGAGTCAGAGCTACCAAGATAGACATCAGAAGACACACTTTATTTCTTTTCTCAGATGAGGTGTCGTACAGAGCCATACAAGAAACCTTGAAAGAATTCAGTTCTGTATCGCACAACTCTATCAGCCACACTCAGCATGAAGCTGACGGAGATATTGAATGCTGTGTGTGCTATGAGAAGCATCACTCCACGGCAACGTTTTATCGACTTGAATACTGCGGCCACATTTACTGCAAGGATTGCATTAAACACCAATTAGAGCCTCAAACCATTTTGTTTCCTGTTGTCTGTGCTGCTGAGTCTTGCGGTCAAAACTTTGTATGGGCAGACTTTGACTCTTTGATTAAAAGCAAAACAATTCGCTTGCGAGATCTGAAATCTGCTGCCCTCAAGCACTTTGTTGCCACACACTCAAATGTCTATCACCACTGCAGTACCCCTGACTGCGATATGATTTACGCAATCACTGAAGAAGGTGAGAGATTTGTGTGTAACCAGTGTGGTGCGAATATTTGCAGCCATTGTCATGGAGGATGGCACGAAGGCTACGATACTTGTGCAGCCTATCAAAGGAGAAATGACAAAGACACAGTTGTGGATGACTGGATGCGCAGGAACATGGAAGGCCGCAAGAGGTGTCCCAACTGTGATGTTCCTATAGAGAAGAATGGAGGGTGCAGACAAGTGTTGTGCATTAAGTGCAACGCTAAAATATGCTGGATATGTTCACGGTTTTACAAGACGTCTGAAGAGTGCTACGATCATTTAACAAGAGCACATGGCGGGATTTTCGATGCTGACGCTATGTAGTTATTAAAAATAATTATTTGGAGTGTTAGTATAATAACTGTTTATATTGTTTGTTACTGTCCTTAGTGTACACTATGATCCATCACTTTGTGATAGCTAGTACCTATTAGATGTATTCTCTCTCTTTCAGGCTTTTTTAAACAATACAGAATTAAAAATATTTGGTCGCCACTGGGAATCGAACCCAGGACCGCTTGTATAGCGCATAAGCGCACAAGCGCTCTGCCACTGAGCTACACCAACCACCTGGCGAACAAACATTCCGATTCTGTATTTATACTGTTAAGGGGTGTACCTATTGTAAAAAAAAAAAAACTTCAAAAAATATTATTTTTACAGCAGCAATATAAAATTATACTGAACTTTGTGAAACATTTATGTCTCAAATTAGACAGGGTTCTTCTTTCAGTGATATGAAATTTACAACATTGAAATAAACTGAGAAGCCAAAAGTGTTAGATGTTCTTCATTTATACTACATAATACAATACTCGGTGGTGGAGGAAGCTGTGCTGTACCAAAATATTGGTCATGCATCTATCCATCTCACCCCACCATTCCTCCCAACTCATTGCATCATTGGTTATGTCATACTTTACATTTGGCATCATGTACACCTTCTGTCAATAAGTGTCTTGTGTGTCAGATTTAGCACGTGCATCTTGTATTGCTGTTTGCTGGTCAGTCACATTGATATGACATAATTAAGTGAATCATGCCCACCTAATCATTGAGAAGTTTAAATTAAAGATTTAGCAATAAAATGATTTTGTGACAAAAGTTGCAATGTGCTGTAAAAATTAAAAACTTGCTGAATATCAATGGACCAAGAAATAACATGACAAAAGAAATTATAGTAGAATAGCTACTTTGAATCATAGCTGGTTCAATTAGAGCACTACTGATTGATTAGGAGCTGAGGATGACTCAGAAATTAAACAGAGAGTTGATTCTGTAGTTCAGTTACACTCTATGCAGCGATGATGATTAGGACTGAAGAGGGAGTGCACTGGTGGACACCAATTGTATTCACTCCATTCTTCATGAAGACTCAATCTACTCCTTCTGCTATACAGTGAAACCTCTGATAGTGAACTCTCTCATAAGGAAATTACCTCTATTTAGTGAACTTGCCCCCTCCAATAAAAAAATGTATTTCTTGTCACCTCTTAAAGCAAACAAACTCCTAGGAATTTGTGAACTGAAAGCCCTGATCCTAAATTGTTCTCAGACTGAAGACATTATATATCCATACCTTAAAAAGATGTGTAGCATACTTTGTAAGAGAAGAACAGAATTTAAAAAAGAATCCTTCTGTGACTCATAATTTGCTTCCATAAATTTGACTGCTGTGTAACTAGCTGGCTACCCAACTTGACAACTTGACAAATTATGAGCTTGAGCTATGCCTTACCAACCACACCTTACCAACCACACCTTACCAACCACGTGTATATTCCATTAAATTTGGGCTAGCAAAATTGAAAATGACGAAAGGTAATTGGATGTAACAAGGGGGTAATGGCACTGTAAAAGTTTTTTTGTTTTTTTTTTCCAAACCAAGTCGAGCCCAACTGGATCAGCCAGTACAATGTGGCATATTACTTTTGGGGGAAAAAGAAAAAAAGACAATTTTTGTGTATGTATGTGTGCACCAGTGTGAGTGCGATGGGTGGATTAGACAGGAGAGGAAAAGGGGGAGGGGTTAGAGGGAGTGTGGTAAGTAGATTGTAATTTGTAGAAGAAAAAAGCAATGGGTAGCTAAACTGTTAAAATAATTAAGTCAAAAGTATCAGCTGAAGATGTCAGAAGAAAAAAAATTGACAGTTTAAACCCTTAATCTCGGGTACTTCATTTTTAGTACTAAAATTTCGATCATATATAAAGTCATTGGTTAGAATTTATATTTAATCATACACAGTATACAATTATTTATCCTAACGACATAACAACATTGCATTGTACTGCTCTTTTATCATGACCTGCAGGAACACATGTAAACGATTACTTCTCAGCTTATAAAAACCTTTGGCTTATAATACATGTATGTGAACCCAAAGTTATTATTCCTTACCTGGTAGCGTGAGTGAACCTGGCAGGGTGAGAATACCTGTTACTAGAATACGATATTTTATTGAAATTGCTATGTTCAGTGGATGATACTACCTACACACACACACACACACACACACACACACACATACTATTTATTACATGAGTCAGAGTGTGATATGGAGAAATGTTTCATGAGCAGGCTAATTTATTTTCAAGCCAGAGGCGAGTGAAAATATAGCCTAAAAATATCTAGCCATAACCACTCTGAAGAGTGTAATAAGTGGTTTATTCCACACTAGATATCTTCACTGCCATAGTTAGTGCTAGATAGAGGACTGGTAACTCTCACCTGGTAAGGGACCACACCCCCAGCTGATATTTTAGCAGCTGCTCTAACCATGTTGAGCAGGCTTGCTACACCATCAGAGGGGAAAAGGTAGCTGTATAAACTAGGGTAGTGACAAGTTTGGCCTGTTGCTATAACTACAGTGGTAATGAGCTTGCTTAGTACAGCTTGAAATATCTTGAGTTAACTAAAGATATTATTGTGAAGATATCTAGGGTGGAATATATATATATATATATATGTGTGTGACAGTCTATGGGAAAAGGGGGCACTTCACTCAAACTAAAAAAATTGAGTTTTTTATGCTAATAAAAAGCTACAATTTATCTCAACTTAGTGCTAAAATACTGGAGGGTAAAACCTTCGACGCGCAGAGAAACTGGCAGTTGAACTGGGCTGTATTCAGCAAAGCAATTGAACTAGAAATCGAGAAAACATAAATTGAATTTCCACTTCCGGTATAATTAATGTTTCCGTATACTTAACGGCGTAGCTACTCCGCATATGCAATTAAATCATACAGCCACTTTTTAACGACGACTAACGAAGTTTGCGTAGAGTTCTTTTTAGCTTTCAGAGCGTCTCGCAGCCTGTCTTGTCGGAATCCTTGGCTACTCTACTTCATGTAGTGGTAAACTTTCAACCAGAGTTAAGCTGTAGATTGCATGCACTATTCTCAAAACTATGCCGTTTTTTTAAGCTGCTTGTTTGAAATTCCGCCCATTTCCCGTTTATTGTACTTCGAGAACGAGAGAGAATAAAAAGTAGCTTGTCTTTCCACGGCACGCTTGGGGTCTTTTAAGTTGTTTCGGCATTTGAAATTTGGTGTAGACTTAGAGTAAGGGTCACTAAGACTAATTCTGCGAAAAACAAAAGAAAGAATTTTTCCTATGACTTACTTTTGGAGCCTATATCTCAATTTCAATAAAATTAGCCTGCTCTTGAAATATTTTGCCAATTACACTCTGACTCATGTAATAAGTACTATATATATATATAATGATATACATAATACATATATATATACATTATATACTAATATAAAATACACTATATTTAAATTTTAGTGAATAAGTCAACACTACATTGATGTGGAAGTGCTACTGGAGTTAGATATACATATGCACATGTACACACATACCTTTACTTTCTCTGCAGAAGATCTCTCCTCAGAATAAGAACATTCACTGAAATATGAAGATAATAATAGTTTCATATTATTTCACTAAACCTGTCTTTGAATTAACAGTCGTCGTAGTAGCTACTGTTCATTACGTAAAGTCTCAACTAAAAATATAAATTAAAAAACATCAACTTACGAGTCAGTAATATCTCTAGTTTTAGCTCTTTGAAGTTTATTTGAAAAATAAACTGCAAGTGGAAAATTAAAAAAATAACTATTAATATTAATCATTAATAAACAATTACCTGCTGATAAGGCTACTATTCCTCCAATTATCATGATAACGAGGATAACACAACTCAATGGAACTGTTATAAGCACAGCCAGTCTCCTGCTACTCAATGTACTGTTGCCTTCTAGTTGCTGAGCTGATGGGAAATACAAGTATGAACATTATGTAGCTAAAGAAGATATAAAGTATCTGCGACTTAAAGTGACACTTTTCACTATAGCTATAAGATTTATATTTAAACACGTATACATGTGTATGTATTACTAGCTTAACAGTGTGTATGAGGATCAATATCATTTTTTGATGCTAGCCTGAAAGACTATATTGATCGAATACTCTATTCGTCTTGGCATTGATTGGCTAGCAATATGAGGTCTACACATTGGAGTTGGGTAAAGACTTAAGGTATTGCAGAGCTGGGCTTTCTAACACATTGTAGTGCCTTTGTTTCCCATTCAGCAAGCCTGATAGAAGGCACATAGTTACTCTCTAACATAAGAAGAAATCTGCTTAGAATTGTTAATGCTCATAGAAATTGTGGATGGAAATTGATGCCTTATTAAAATGGATCTAGGTTTGTTTGTTCACCATTTGTACTGAAAATACCACTAGCACATTCTTGCATTAGCTGTTGCATTGTTTCATTAAACAATCAGTTTTCTAAAAACCAGCTAGCTTTAATTAACCTCTCAAAACTGAACTTGAAACTAGCAAGAAAATGTAACTCAACTTGCAATCGTAGGAATGTAGCAGGGAACTTAATGCAATACAACTTTATTGCTACAGTGCTTCAAAATTGACTAATGCACAAAGATAGATGTACCCCAATTATTACCTTCCGTGCAGGGGTAATAACTGATGTTATTGTTAATTTTGATTCTTTTTGGAAGCGAGAGCGCACTGGTTGCTCCACTCTCTACCACGGTCACCAGGAGTTCATCGTAGCAACCAATAGAATCCACTACCACTGTTTTAACATCCTGGTTACTCCGCAGTATTTCCCCAGTAACATTGGATTTACCATTCTGAACGTGCACGAGAGCATAGACACATCCTGGTATCACTACTCCAGCCAGATAGAGACATTGAATTTGAACTGCAGTTGAGTTAATGATATTCACAGAAGCTCCAAGTAAATGAGGAGTTGAGACTAAATTAGAAAATAATCCATATAATAATTTTGTTAGAATTATACAGAAAATCAACAATTTTAATGTTGGAATCAAAATATTGAAATATATTCAATAACAATTATCACAAATTAAAAATATTACCTTCAACCAATTATACGGGTGGAGATAAATTTCTCTCCAAATTTCATTTAAAGTAGAAAACCTACCTATTCTGGTAGAGGAGGTGGTGACATTCCCAAACTGATTCACGCACTGTATATAGAACTTAAAGTGCGAGTCTTCAGGCAATCGGGAGCTCTGGCAAACTCTTCCTGTAAGTCCACTGGCATCCAGCATACATGGCCCTCCATATTCAACACCCGAGTCCAACTTGATCACTATCAGAACATAGCTTGTCTCCAATGGCCGAGAGCAAGCAGGTACCTGTTAAACCATTGCCACAACAAAAACAACAACAACAACAACAAAAAAAAATTTTTTTTTATGTAATACAATGTCAGCCAATAAAAAAACAACGCATTATGAATAAACTTTTATAAAAAGACAAATTCAGTATAATATATTAAGTATTAAAAAAAAAGATAAATAATTAGCACAAAATTAGAAATTTCTCTTACATCGAAAATGACCGTGAGAGTACTGTTTCCTCCAGATTCTAACACACTGTGAGATATATTTTCAGGTAGCACTGGAAAACGGCCAGTTATGTTGAACATTTCAGTTGTACCCATCACAGTTGAAACAGAGATCTTCAACTCAAAATCATGACACGCTTCCCTTTGGGAAACTTCAAATTGATAGCTTTGTGTGTTATTGACGAGGACTTGATCTGAAGTCCCTGTTGATTGTGTGAATACGAGGGTCAGGATGTATTCCATTTCTATGCCCACTGGCAAGGAGGGATTGGACCAATTGACTGTCACAATATTATTGTTGTTAATGGAAACAGTAACATTCATTGGTAGTTCGGATATTTCTGTGCATAAAGTAATACATTTCTCCATAATAGCCAAGAAAGTTGATACATAAAGTGGCTATGCTTGATTTTAGAATTAGCTACCCTACATAAAATGTAGCATCAAAGGTGTGAACCTCAGCATTACTATAAAGTAGCTAGCTATGTAGCTATTATAAAGACCTAAGGAATAATTTATGTGGCGTAGTATCAATATGTTGATAATATCAATAATGTAGCTTTGAAAGTCATATGCAATGAAATGGTAGACGTAAATGCTGTCTTCATAAGAAAAGCTAAACGTGCAAGAGACACTCACCTACCAGATAGTTTTAACGGGAAACTCCAATTCCAGATCTCCATTGAACAACCGAGAATGTGAAGCAACACTACCGCGGGAAGCAACAAATTATTTACTCACATGATCATGGCATGACAATGGGGGGGGGAGTTACCAGCAATAGCTGATGATTGTACGACCAAAAAAATAACTAGCTTTTTCTGAAAAATAATAATTATAATAAGTAGAAGCAAAAAATTCTGGCACATTAAAGGGACTTGAATTGTCAAGTGAAACATTTTTAATCCTATTTCAATCTTCGGGAGCCTGCCTCCTGCTGTCTTCTAGTCTGGTGTTGCCAGACCCTTTACCTAACCGCTACGTGGAGAAAGGGTCTGGGGACAATCATGCACCTTGGCTGTTCTAGAGCCAAGATTTTGGGATGTGGTTAGTTAATTTTTTTTGTTGTCTCCTAGGCCTCCTCGGTGAAATGAGTGGCATATTACCACAAGTGTACATAACGGAACCCGCGTTTATGAAATATCAAAATGGTGATTGCTGTGCCTGCGCAAAATACTCAGTGGTTAGTGTTCAGGTCAGCGCGTCCTGCAAACTGTGGGCGCCATAAAAGTAATTACATAATCACTCTACATTGCTCTAGAACAGCCAAGATACATGATTGTCCCAAGACCCTTTCTCCGCGTAGTGGAGGTAAAGGGTCTGGCTATGCCAGACTAGCCGTCTTCTAGATCCAGTATTTGTTGTGTGACAGAATGAGTACTGTAACCCTCTACTGCAGGCAGAAGTACAATTGCATGTAAATCCTGGCAGGAAAAAAGAAGATAATAGCTACCAAACATCTTACAAATGAATAGTTTATTGTTGATGGTTATAGTGTATATTTTCTTCTTTCATCAATTTGACTTGCCAAGTGTTTAACTGCTACTGTATTTAGGATCCTACTTAAGCAATAACCCTAGCATAACTCTTTCCTCAGTTTTATAAACGCACAATATTCAGACCTGAAATTAATAATAGCCTTGAAAAGACTACAAAAAGCAAATGCATACCAACTTACCCACTATAGCCAGTCGTGCTGGATCAGATATCACAGGTTGAGCATTTAAAAAATGAATGTATTGACAGTGCAGGTAAGTCACATTATTGCTGGTGGGAATTAGCTTCAATTTTGACAGTGTTGTATGGAAATTTCCGATAGTCATTCCAAACTGCGTGAAGATATCGTTGTTATCTTCTGCATAGAGTTGCTCTCCATTGGCTAACATTGCTACCCACCCAATTGAGTTTTGGGTGACATTGCGAGTGCATGTAAATGTTATTTGAACTCCTAGCGGAATTGTAATTGAGCCAGCTGGTTCCAACTTTATATAACCTACATGGAAAAGAGATATGTCTTAAATTAAGCTAATTAAATTAAGCTAATTAACAGCTAATCAATTTGTTGCTAGTGTACAGTGTGCCCCTTCTCCCTCAATTAAATATTAAGTATAAAAATAATTGTAGCTGAACCAATATTGGTTAGAGAAGTCTTATGAACTCACTACCCCTAGCTCCAATCAGAGGCAGAAAAAATAGAAACATTTCTACGTTAGGTATACTAGGTAGAGGATAAAAATGCTAAGAACGCATGGACTCCTACCCGCTAATATCGCTCTCGCGTTCTCGCGCCCCTAACCCCCGTTCCACTCCGACTGGTAAAGGGCTCTCGGCACGGTTGAGCTGGACTTTTGGAAGGCGTGGTTGTTCTGGAAACCTGAGGAAAGAGAGGCTAAAACTGTTTGACTACAAACAAGTTGTATGTTGAGATTGGGTGTTATTTAAACAGGAAATTGTAGAGTTTAAATTTGATTATGTGACCTGGAATCGAGTATATGCATGCTAAGGTACTCTGGAAGAAAAAATTATGAACACTGGGCGTATGTTAACGCTATAGATTCTGTAAACCTGTTTTAAGCACTAGTAATGTGCTTGAGCACAAGGATCGAGCGAGCCTGTACACAAAAGAAACACTTCAAAAGAATCTATCAGTCCATTTCTAAAAGTATCAGTTGTTGTGACCTTTATATACTTTAGCTAACAAATACAAAACTAATTTCTTACCTCAAATCCCTGAGTACTGGTATTTTCTAAGCCTCTGACTATCTGAATTACCAGAAGCTTTTTGACAACGAACACTGGCAGCTACTAAAAAAGGCCGAGTTTAAAAACAATTATGTCTGGTAAAGGGATTCAATACCATAGTAACCATTTGCCATTTGTGACTTAAAACAAGAAGTTATAAAGAATTACTGCACAGTGTTGAGTCTAACAGTAAGTTTTTAAAACCTATGTGCATCTTGTGTCATTCAGAAACAACCTAATATGAAGGGGTAACAATAAATTTCCTTGAATGATATGATATTGCTATAAACCGAAAGATTCTATTTAGTAGAGGTATGGGAAGGGGTATACCACGAAGCAAACACAAAAATGCGAGGGTCAAAGTACAAAATGACATACGTATGTCCACATATATGTATAAACAAATAAATATCCCCGATATCGCTCGCTCACCAATGACAGAATTTTATTTCACAAAAAGGTCTGTGTGTAGTATTACAGGCAACGGCTTCACATGAGGCCGAGGTTGTACTAATAGATACTCAGCGGGCTAAAGCTATGAGAAATACCATGTCTTATTAACTTGTGTCCCTAAATGTGAGCACTAATTTGTTTGGTATGATCGTTTTATTGATTGATTGATCTGTTCATGCATTGATTATTTTTTCTTCACTTGACTGGTCTGTATTAATTATAGAATGAATTTCTTGATATGTAATTAGTTCACTTGTCTGCCATTTTCTTCCTCTCTATTCATGGAAGCGTTTTCCCATCTCCTCTGTTCAGATATCTATGCATTTTTTTCACTATCATAGTTTTGACAGCTGTTGGAAGCAGGACTTTTCTGTGCTTGTTGATGGACCAATAAAAGTGTGTAATAGCTATTGTATTAGGGAACTGGGCGGTGTTATACCACCTCATGTTTTCCCTAAACATGGACACATGCTAGTCTTGTACCACCCGCCTCTTTACATGTGGAGAACAGCTGGTTTGATACTAGACACATGCTCACGTCATATAAAAACATGAAATGAAATGTGAAATTTTTTTCTGGTTCGCAAGTTATTTCTTGTGATGCCAAAGTTAAGGAACATACAGTGTTTGATGTTTATCTTATAGTTGAAACACATCAGATACTTGACTTTAATTGTTTTATTAGATTATTAATTTGCTCATTCATATTTTATTTTACTTGCAGATGGAACTTGATATAGTCAAGGATCCAGGGTATGCCATAATCAAGATGAAAGATGGAGAAAACAAAGTGACTCTGGAATTCATATCTACTTTTCATAGAATGTTGGATACAATTGAAAGGTAGTTTCAATAATTGATTGAGAAGTGAAATGTAATTATAGGATAAACTAAATTATATGAAGCTTTGAACTGAACTGCTCACCCACTCACTATTTGCTTCCACCAATATTTAAAAACAAGTAGACTTTTTAATGGCTAATTCATAATTAAAAAAAAAAATATATATATATATATATAGACACTTTGTATAGTCAACTCTCCAGTCTCTATTCAGGCACATTTCAAATCTGTGGGGTTTTGCATACTATGTCTGGAATATTTATTGTGGTATAAGCTATTATTATAGTCATTGCATGTATGTCATTTCTAGAACAGATGAAATAGACTATTTGGTGACAATCGGGCATGGCAAATATTTCAGCACTGGTGTGGATTTGGAAACTGTAAAGTCAGAGGATTCCAGTCCTTTTCTGGACATTCTGTCAGATCTGCAAAAGCTGTTGTCACGGTTACTAGTTTTTCCTGTGATCACTATTGCTGCAATCAATGGTTAGTGCGAAGGAAATATAATGTATAACCAGAAATTTTAACACCTTTTCACAACTTTTATTTTTAGGTCATTGTGTAGGAGGTGGAGCTATGTTAGCACTAGCCCACGACTTCAGAGTTATGAGAAGTGATCGTGGCTGGTTTTTTATCCCCATAGCTAGAATAGGATCCACTCTACCTGTGGGATTACTGAAACTTGCCAAGTAAGTTACAATAGAGGACTTGCATGATGACATCACGTATATCCGGGCCATGCCCCTTTTATGGTATCACTGACCTTCCTGTACCATAGAAAATGTATTGGTTTATCCTACCAGCTCACTCTATTTCTTGTTGCAGTGGGCTCATAGCTTGTAGCAGAGCTACAAAATTACAGAAATGGATAGATTATGAAATGTCCAACACTTCATACAAAAATTATGGCAGGTTCCTGGCTGTGTTGTGGAAAAATGGGAGGCAAATTTGCGTGCTAGATAGTTCTAATTACAATTCATTGACGGATGGTGTTGTTGCTGGTTCTTCTCAGAACCAATGCCAAGAGTTGTTGCTGCTGGTGGAGATAGTGAACTTGCTGGTGTGGTTGTTACTGGAAGTGACCTGGATGGGGATTGTGGTGCTCCCCAGGAAGGTCAGTCTTCGGAGGAGCAGTCGAAAGGGCTGCCACCAGTTCTCTCCTGTGTTAGGTAGCTAGTAACCTACCCCCTATGCTGGTTTCCCCCGTAGTTTAGGTTATAATATAAATTAGGATGCAAACACACACAGCACAGGTATGAAACAGCAAGAAAAGACATCTAACGCGTGTTGACCTGGCTTTATATACTATGTCAGGGCCACACCCAATTGAACATGACGAGGCAGATTCTGCCCACCAAACTACCGCCTACACACACAAATAAATAAGTACTGCGCATGAGCAGCCTTCTAATTAACTATGCTATCACACAGTTCAGTTCTGGTGCCACACCCACTGGGGGTGTGGCTCCTCCACAACCAAGGGAAGCGGGGCGGGCCCCACAGAGATGGCTAGCTTATGAAGTGGCTGGTTTTTCTGGGAACTTCTCAGCTGTAACTACAGCTCTAGCTTGTACTGATATAGTATTTAGGAGGTTGAAACTAACCTATGATGACTGAACTATTTAAGTAAAAGTATTTGCACAAACATGATTTTGTTGTTTGTGTTTTCTCTTGTTAATCATTGATGTTAACTTCTGTAGATTTTACATTGACTGAAAAATGAGTCTGGTATAGTAAATTCATTGCCTTCAACTGTGTGTAGGAATAATTTACTCTTAGCAATCACTTATTGTAGCAGAGTAGTTTACTGAGTGGTGTAACTGAGTTTCATGTTGAAACTACTGGTGAGTGTCTCTTGCATGTTTAGCTTCTATAACAAAATCATTTAGCTACATCTATTGTTTTCTCTGCACGAGCTACCGTATTTCCTTGAAAAATTTACGCTCTCAATTAGTATCCACATCACTCCGGTTCTCCAACACTTTATGGCTGCCCTCGATTTGTATCCACACACCCAACTAAATAGGACTATAGAAAATGGTGGGAACAAATTAAGAATATAATGTGAATGTAAACTTCCTTTTCATTTAGTTGTGGAGAAACACAAAAAGCTCCACACACCCAACTATATAGAAAATGGTGGGAACAAATTAAGAATATCATGTGAATATAAACTTCCTTTTCATTTAGTTGTGGAGAAACACAAAAAGCTCCACACACCCAACTAAATAGAACTATAGAAAATGGTGGGAACAAATTAAGATATAATGTGAATATAAACTTCCTTTTCATTTAGTTGTGGAGAAACACAAAAAGCTTTCACCGAAAGCTGTGCGTAAAATTGAATCGGATACAAGTCTCAATGATTCAACACAAAGGAAGTCAGGCACGACAAGAATAAGTCAACAGTGGATTTTGCACAATTACCAGGGACAGCAAGTAATTATTTGCTCAAGTGATTGCAACGTGACAGTAGGCGTGTCACCCATAAGTAAGTAATTGTAGAGGATATTTTTAGGTTACCACTCGCAGTTAAGTGCCCATCTTTTATTAAGCGCCCATACTGTTTGGAGTTTTAAGCTGGGGCACTTAACAACCCACATCTACGGTATTTCGTTGCCATGGTTTAACTATTTCATATCATAGCTACACCTTTTTGAACAGGGTAAACGATTAAATTAAAAGAGTGTATTTTGTTGTTTTCAGGGAGGAAATATGTCCAGTTAATGTAGCGAAGGTCATTCCGAACACTGACAAGATAAGTGCATTTCGTTCCCTTCCCGCCACCTTCAGACAAAAACAGTAGTGATTGAACGATGATAACCAGTGAGGTTCACAAGTCAAGACTTTAATACTCCAATAAATAATTCTCCGTGTCAGTTCTTTATGGATGGAGTAACCGTTTGCAAAGAAAGCTTCATAAAAGTAAAAAAAAAGCTAGATTTTCATTTGTTGCTAAAAACATGATACATCACCTTATGCCATAATTAGTTGTGCATCTCACTCTATTTTGTTGACAAAAAAAATCTTCTGTGGCACTCTACACTTTCACACACATTTTGTTCACTGGATATATCAACACAGACTTACTTCATGCTTTGACTATTGGACAACGGATTTCCAAGTAAGAACAATGCTGTTGGGTATAAAACTATGACAATCTGCGCATTAGCCTAGATAACTTACCACCGTCACTAATTCAAATAAAGTGAACTCCTAAGTTAGTAAGATATAACTGTGTCAACACAAAATCAGATGTGTCAGACACAATGTGGAATGAAATTACTTAAAGAATAAAGTGTTTCATAGTTGCTGTGGTATGCAATTTAAACACTATGATACAATTTTTTCCCCTGCAGGTGATTGGAGGGGAATAACACAAAGGAATAACATTTTTAATCTATGGCTGTTACAGCTACTGCATGAAAGCATATTAACTGCCTTTACACATTTAGGGTAATACTATGAACTGTGCAGTAATTCCTTAGAAATGAATGTTTTATTAACCCTCAGTGCGCATGCGCGAGAGGGTTGTAGTAGTCGTCCTGTCTGTCATGCTCTGATTTTGGAGAATACTGACAATTAACAGTTGATTTAGGTATGAACTTACTCAGGACGAAGATTTAGGACCTTTTTATTGTGCTACATTTTTAATTTTGAGCTTATCGTTGACAAAACGCGAATCTTTCAGGTCCGCGGTAAGTACCAGCTTTTATGGGCAACGCCCCCTAGCGTCACGTCATAATCACGTGAGCAAATAATTTCTTGCAGCTAGCCTGATTTATGCTCAGGGAAGTTAATGGAGTTTAAAGAAGTGAAGTTTCGCATTGAAAATGCATATCGTGAGTGTTTCTGGCTAGTTTAGCTTCTTCTCTTATGAAGACAGCGTTTCCATGTACCATTTTCATTGGTGAACTATTTTGATGCCTCATTAAAATAGCTAACAGATTGCTTGTTTTTTGGTATTGTAATAGCTAGGTAGTGTTTAATAGTGCTGAGGGTTCACACCTTTGGTGCTTCATTTATTTATTTTTCCAGTCAATTAGTTGCTGCGAGTGGTTACTATGGCATTGAAACCCCTTACCATAAGTCATTGAAGCTCTCTACCATAAGTCATTTAAAAACTTGGCCGTTTTTAAGTAGCTAGAGTGTCTTTTGTCAGGAACACAGGTCATTTAGATGAAGCTATCACTACTATAGTCAGAGGCTACATAGCTACTTGTAATTACTTTTAAAACCAAATAGACTGAATGATGCCTTCTAAAACTAGGTGAACAGGATGAAGACAATCTAAATGAATGTAGCCTTATTGTTACTTTTTTGTACTCAACCTTTATCAGAACCTTGTGTAAATTACTTGTGGGCAATGGCTCACTCGTCATTTATGCTGAAGCAAATCACTAGTTATTATTATTATTATTATTATTGCTATTATTATTATTATTGTTGTTGTTGTTATTAGATCAAAAGTGAGCCAGCCTTATCTGCATCAACTCATAACAGGAACTGCAAGGTTTTCAGCGAAGAAGGGTAAAGAGGCTGGCTTCATTACAGAATTGTCTCAACAAAGTGAACTTATAAATTTTGCTAAAAAAATAGGAAAAGCTACTTGTCATAACAAGCTACAGAGACAAGCTTTGGCAAATATGAAAATGGATGTATATCATGATGTTTATGAAGCATTATTTGCTAATTTCACTTTTTATTCACAACTATAGCTGAAATTACTCCATCAAAACTATATTTATTATTTTTATTATGTACTGAACAGGGCCTAACACCTGTTGCCACATAGGAAATGTATTAAAGTAAACAGGATGTGACTTAAGGTAATCTTTTCCCATATCACCTGTGCTCAGAGTTATCACGTTTCCCCAGGTTTACAAGTGTTTACTGCATAAGAAACTCATTACTATGGTATTCAAGCATGAGCAGTACTATTCATTGGATACCAGGGAATATGACTCATATGATTGGCTGTATTTACGCTCGTGACACTCATGTAAATACTAAGCCAATAGACTTGTGATAACCTCATGTATCAAACAAGTGATAGCTATATGTTTATGGTATAGCTATAGTTAGATAATATTACAGTAAGCAGAATAGCTACTATGGTAAGTTTATTCAAGGCAAGAAGATAGTTCTGTAGGCAGAGCCAAATAAACTTTGACTGTTTGTAAAACTTTGAGAGTTTGACAATGATTTAGGGATATAGAATTATCATAGATATAATGACTAATAATAATTATAATATTGCACATGCAGATGTGAAGAATTGACAGGCCACAGTCTTATGATACTGTAAATCCTGGTGTCATTGGAGAGTGCTTGCCCATATAGATAGGGTGGTGGTCATGTTACCTAACTCTTGTTCAAACTTATAAGTCACATGATCATAGCTACTTTCAAAATGACTTCCTCCCAAGGCTACAAGTGTGAGTTTATAGACTCGGTATTAGATGACTTGCTCTGTAAGAAGTGGTTGGGAGACTGACTAGCTGTGGAGAATGTTTCTGTCAGACCTGTATAGGTGACACTCAGAAACAGAGACAACCTGGTTCAGAATGTGGAGAGATACTACTCCATGTCAAGAATCTAAAGAAAATTCAATGTCTCTAAGTTCACTGCAGTATGAAAGTGATGAGTGTGTCTGGTCTGGGACATTGGGCCAGTTAGACACTCACTTCAATGCTCACCTTTGAGAGGATGACCAGGATGAACACCCAGACAGAACAGCCAGAACACAAAAAAAATAAAATATGTGAGCGCCAAGGTTCCCACAACATTTGTGTACCTGTTCTCCTGCGAGATCCTAGGGGGCACCAGGAGCTCCGCTTGTTCACGGCAGGCATCCTGGCCAAGCCGGTCATCTCGCGGGCCAGAGTTTTACCGATCACTACGGCTTAGCGATTGCATTGCCCCTCCCCTCCCCGCTTCCCCATGAACTGCCGGGCCAAGGGACAACGCAATGCGCACCAGCTTTTGCGGGGTAAGTTCGTGCTGGTGGGGAGACTATAAAAAGGCACGTTAGTCCAATTCTGGAACGCATTTGAGGTCCGCATCCCGAAATGGATTTGAAAACAGCGTACCTCGATCAAGACAAGTATGTCGATGAGTTTGACCCTAAAGGGTATTTGAATTCCGAATTTTGTGACCCAGTAACGTTTACAGAAGAACTAAAGCACTTGGTGGAATTCTATTCTGTATTTCGAGACAACCAGCTCGCAGTCTTGGATTACGCTGGTGGACCGTCTTTACTACACGTGATTCCAGCCATTTCAAAAGCGTCAAAGATAGTACTTGCTGATTATCTCCAGGGAAATAGAGATGAAGTAGAAAAGTGGCGCGATTGCAAACCTGACACATTTGACTGGAAACCCGCTATAGAGCATTGCCTGATTCTGGAAGGTCAAACTCCCCAAAAAGCTATAGTTCATCAGAGAGAAGCGCTATTGCGAGAAAAACTCCAGGCTGTAGTTTATTGTGACTTAACTGCAGATAAAATTATAGAAGAAGGATACGAAGGTCCTTATGATGTAATAAACTGCACGGGGCTCTTGGATGCAATATGCAAGACAAAACAACAGTTCAGAGACAGCATAAAGAAGCTTGGAGCGATGCTGAAGAAAGGAGGTCACCTAGTCATCAACACTGACGATACTGAGCAATACTCAGTTGCCAGTACCACTTTTAATACTCCTTTGTACATTGAAGATGAAGATCTGGAAGAAGCCTATGCAGAAGCAGGATTCAACATTATTTGTTTGGAAACTTACATTACCTTTGATGAATACACCTTAACCATTGGACAGAAAAAATGAAGAAGTAGCTCAAGTCTTGCATATGAATGCATTTTATTGAACTGTTAGCTATTGTTGGTACAAGAAACCATGTTATGTTGCACTTTTGGGCAAATAAAATGCCACAAATTACACTTTCTATAGCTTTCCAGGTTAACCAGCGATAATAGCAGATTTTTCTTATCTATTATTGTATTATATATAAATAATTATAAGTGAGGCAATAGCTATATATACAATGTCATTTACGTTCAGCTGCGGAATTATATCCATTCGTTTATTAATTATTTCATCATAGTGGCAAATTTTTAGAAAGGAATAGCATCAAGATTTCAATGTCAATCAGATATATAAAAACAAACAATTTCTAAGATCTCTAGGTGCAATTTAGCTACTTGCAATTACCCTCTGTTCTGAAGAAAGCAAGACAGGATATAGTGCCATGCTGTATATTATATTAGTTCACCATTTCTAAGCAAACATGTAACTAGTTCCAACTGCTAAAAATTCATCAAAACCACATGTATCATTAGCTAGCTAGCTATATAAAGAAGAGGCTGTGAAACCTTATTAAATACAAGCTTGTCATCTGTTTTTCATTCCTACCCCTATAGTTGGACAGAAACACACCAGTCAGCATAATACCTTTGTACCCAATTTAAAGTTATATACCAAATTTAAATTACCAGCTGTTGATATTCATCACACTCACTTGTGTGTGACTGTGTTAGTGTATGTTTACTAAAATGCAGACACAATTGAATGAGTTGGCTGGAAAAAAAAAGGTGTTCAATGGACAAGTATTACGTTAATGGCCTATAACCCATTGCTGCCAACACTACTTGCCAGACTATGTAATGTCATTAATTGCATGTGAAGTCCTGATTAAACTAACTGGTAGAGCCTGAGCTTTCTAATTTGAAACTTGGGAAAATTGGTTGACTTCTGTTGACTATTATTTTGTGCTCAGGCTGCCTCAAAAGAAAATTCAATTTGGTTTCTGTACTTCACCAACTTCAGCTGGTCTAACAAACCTGAGAGCTAGTGCCCAGATAAAGTTGGCTTAGATGAATAGTGTGAGCTAGGTATAACTCGACAGACAAGTCTTTATAGAAAGGTAAGAGAACTGGTAGTACAAGAGACGATATGACAGCATGAGCAGGGATGAATTTGAAAATGAATTAGAGCATGAGAATATGTTCATTTTATTGTGAGCCTGTTCACCTGCTCCCATCCTTCACCCTCTGCTCAGCTTTTCCAAATGCCTCTGCTATAGTTTTGCATTAAGTATTTACCTGATTCATCTATTCAAATAACTGCCCCCTCCTCTGTAGTCCCACCAAATTTGGTTTTAAAAACTCTCAGTAATTATGATACAGGCAGTGCATTTCTCCTCTCTACTACAGGCTTCTTCAGCACCAAGTTTAGAGCAGGGGAAAGAACTGAAGTTTGTCAGGCATTTTCAAAGATATGGTTTGAGTGGCAAAGGAAGTGAGGGGGGGGGGGGGGGGGGGGGGCCTCTGGGGCACCCGGTTCGCGCGAGTCAAGCCTGCTATTGGCGAGCGAGCGTAGCGAGTGAGACACTTACAGGGGTAACACAATTGAAAATCGGGGATGTTTATTTGTATATATGTTTGGACGTACGTATGTCATTTTGTACTTTGACCCTCGCGTTTTTGTGTTAGTTATGTGGTCGACCCCGTCCCAAATTGCACTAAACAGAATCCTCTGGTTTATCGATCAGTACCCGTATCACCCTAAACATTGAATTGTTTACCGTTTTGAATTCTTTTGCGGGTGCAGTTAAAACTTGAAAACTTAAGGGACTTCCATTTCTATTCGAGTTAGTGGGGGTGGTAAGTCAATGCGCTCTTTGTCATGGTTATAAGCCGTGCGCAACAGTATTTACTTGAAAATACATTGTCCACTAGACTACTGCGAAGGTAAGTCTGTGTAAGTGCATTTCCAGTTGTGTCAAAGCAATTGTGTGTTACAACCACTACTTAGCTAAAGAATATCACAAAGAAAACTTTTAAATAACGTGTATTGTTTTGTTGTTGTTTTTTTCCTTCAATTCAAGCAGTTGCAGAGAGTTGTTACTATGGCACTGAAATCCCTTTACCGTGTATGCGAAATTAAAAAACTGGACCTTATCAGTAGCTTCAGTGTTAGAAGTCAAAATCATTCATATAAAAATAGTATAGTCTTTAGGCTCGCTCGCCATTTGTGCTCAAGCACATCACTAGTAAGTAACGTTATGGTCAATTGAAGTGCTGCACTATATATTAGCAACGTTTGACCATGGACTACGTTCTAATTAAGCGAAATTATGCGGAATATAAAAAAAATACGAACCTGCACTGTCTTTTCGCGCCAGGCGTTGCACTACTATGGCTAGCTTTGAGGTCCTCGATAACTCTGGAGTAGAAGGAGATTCTTCAGAGGAAATTTTATGGTGGTATGCAAGGGTGCAATAAATCCACGCTGGCTATGCGCAAAGAGGCTTCTGTGCAAAATGATTGAAAATCAGGACAATTGATGTAAGCACTTCACAGAGCCACTAACCAGCATATAGTAATAATAGCTAGTAATTTAAAATTAACTTAGAATCACAGTAGTTATAGTTGACCCTCTAATATACTAGGAATAGTTCTCTCTCATGATGGTGACCCTTTACCAACTGATGTGGGATAGAAAGGAATTGGAAATGCACGTTCCTAAAATAATAATGCATCCTCACTTATCTGAACTCTCATTCTCAGAGAAAATTTGTTGTCTAAAACAAAGCGTTATCATTTAGGTAAGTGAAGTGATAAAAGAAGTCCATTGAATTGTTGTATAACAAAAATATAAAAAAATTTGAATTTATTAATAACTGAATCATATAATTAGGGTGTTCAGATGCTTGAAGGTTGCATTATGATGTTGAAATATGTAAGGGTGCACTTCAATTTGCAAATGAGAGAAGCAAGTGAGGCACGCTCAGGTTTAACTCGCACGCGACGAGTGAAAGTGTGTGTGTTTTTATACTAACCATAGCATTGCTACCTGTAAATATGGAAGCTTAGACTAAAGCAGGGTTAGCGAACTAGCAAAACTAAGTGCTTTAACGATTGGTAAACAAAATAAAATATCGCTTTTTTTTCTTCATTTTGGAAGCAAGCCTTAGCAAATTGAACTTTTTTTCTATAATTAGCAAGCGAGCGAGACACTCTCGAGTCTGGTTAATGCAAAGTCATATATATGTTTATATACATTTATTGCTGGCTTGGGTTCATCGACTCTCTTAATAAATGGGGCAATATTTTATTGGCGATCAGTAGCTTTTTTTAACATAGGAATTTTTTTAAAGTCTCTATATAGGCTCACTAGGTAATATACAGTTTTAAATGTCAATCAGCTTCGCTGGTACTAAGGATGTGCTCACAGTGTAGTGTGGCGAGCGAGCTTGCCCAGCTATGCAAAAACAACGATTTATAGATTGTCAAATTGGATCTCATTATCAGACCTAACTGTACAGAGAGACCCAGCTGAGCAATCGGCAATTTGCTTTTGATTCCAACAGCTAAATCTATTATTGCCTCGTAGAATTCATACAGGATTTCTGCAAGCATCAAAGATCCATTGAACATCGAGATTTGGAGCCCCAAAGGCGTATACTATTGCTTATTATTATTATTATTATATTATTATTTTTATTTTTTTTTATTTTTTATTTTTATTTTTTTTTTTAGTTTTGATATTAAAGTAAAAGATCAGCTATACAACTGGTAAAAGAAAAAAGAAAAAGACAATAAATATACAAAAGTTCATTACTGCGCGTAATCCGCCGAGCACAAACAAGAGCTCTACTACTGTCTTCTCTTAGTCTTCTTGTCTACTGTGCAAAGGTGAGTGAGCCTGTCTGTAGTTCTATGTTGGTAGTGATAGATTATCTTGTTTTACGGAACAGCTTTTAGAAAGGGTAGGATGTCTTTCCTTATTTCGGGGTTGTTGCTGGTAGCCATTTTCGCTGTATTTTTATTCCTTTTCTTTTAGCTTTGAGAATATTGGTGCTGCTGCTACCTGCTTATCTAGTGAGGTACCATGGAAGTAGGAATTATAAAGAAAAGATAAAGGTAAGTAAGTCTGTCGTTAATCCAAGCAGTAATTTTAAGTGTTCATTAAAGTTTGTATACCTATGCACTTACAAGTATTTCTAGTGCATGCACGCACTACTATTATTTCTAATCTGTACATGCACAAACTTGTATTTCTAGTGCTGCACGCATGTACTGGTATTTCTAGTGCGTGCACGCACGTACTGGTATTTCTAATGCGTGCATGCACGTACTGGTATTTCTAGTGCGTGCACGCACGTACTGGTATTTCTAGTGCGTGCACGCACGTACTGGTATTTCTAGTGCGTTCACACACGTACTGGTATTCTAGTGCGTTCTGGTATTCTAGTGTGTGAACACACGCACTAGAAATACCACTGTACACGCACTAGTATTACCACTGTGTGCACACACACACACTAGTATTACCACTGTGTACGTGCACTAGTATTACCACTGTGTGCTCACACGTACTAGTAATACCACTGTGTACACGCACTAGTATTACCACTGTGTGCACACACATACTAGTAATATCACTGTGTACACGCACTAGTATTACCACTGTGTGCACACACAGACTAGTAATATCACTGTACACGCACTAGTATTACCACTGTGTGCACACACAGACTAGTAATATCACTGTATACGCACTAGTATTACCACTGTGTACACACACACATACTAGTAATACCACAGTGTGCATGCACTAGTATTACCACTGTGTGTACACACATACTAGTAATACCACTGTGTGCACGCACTAGCATTACCACTGTGTGTACACACATACTAGTAATATCACTGTACACGCACTAGTAATACCACAGTGTGCACCACTACATAGTATTACCACTGTGGTGTGTACACACATACTAGTAATACCACTGTGTACACGCACTAGTATTACCACTGTGTACACACGCACTAGTAATACCACTGTGTACACGCACTAGTATTACCACTGTGTGCACACACATACTAGTAATACCACTGTGTACACGCACTAGTATTACCACTGTGTGCACACACATACTAGTAATACCACTGTGTACACGCACTAGTATTACCACTGTGTACACGCACTAGTATTACCACTGTGTACGCGCACTAGTATTACCACTGTGTACACGCACTAGTATTACCACTGTGTGCACACACATACTAGTAATACCACTGTGTACACACACTAGTATTACCACTGTGTACACACACTAGTATTACCACTGTGTGCACACACGGACTAGTAATATCACTGTACACGCACTAGTATTACCACTGTGTGCACACATACTAGTAATACCACTGTGTACACACACTAGTATTACCACTGTGTACACACATACTAGTAATACCACTGTGTACACGCACTAGTATTACCACTGTGTGCACACGTACTAGTAATACCACTGTGTACACACACTAGTATTACCACTGTGTACACACATAGTAGTAATACCACTGTGTACACACACTAGTATTACCACTGTGTGCACACGTACTAGTAATACCACTGTGTACACGCACTAGTATTACCACTGTGTGTACACGCACTAGTATTACCACTGTGTGCACACACATACTAGTGATACCATTGTGTACACGCACTAATAATATCACTGTGTACACGCACTAGTATTACCACTGTGTACACACACATACTAGTAATACCACTGTGTACACGCACTAGTATTACCACTGTGTACACACACACACACATACTAGTAATATCACTGTGTACACGCACTAGTATTACCACTGTGTACACGCACTAATAATATCACTGTGTACACGCACTAGTATAACCACTGTGTACACACACATACTAGTAATACCACTGTGTACACGCACTAGTATTACCACTGTGTGCACACGCACTAGTATTACCACTGTGTACACACACACACACATACTATAGTACGTCCAAGTTGAGTTGGCCGCAAGAAAAACTTGAATAACTTTAGAGCGGAAGCAGCTACGCATCCGGGGTTTGCACCATTGGAAAGCTCGCGCCGAAGCGGTTAAAAATATTCCCTCAGTAAACTCCAAAACCGGAGAGAAAGTGCTATTCCAAAACTCAATACAAAAGTCTATGGGAATAGAAAAAACCACAGGTTTCCCGCTCAAAACGCGCCCGCTTTTAGTCACGCGGTATGGCTCAATTTATCACACGGACTGTCTTCATTAAGAATTTTGTAAACAATGGGCGGCTTCTTCTCAGATTGCTGTGTTTCTAGCTTTATATCGCGATTAGCTTAGGTTACGAGTGTGGAAACAGGATAGACGGAGTGTTCTGTTGTTGCAGAGGGTACGGGACCACCTGAAAGAGTTTGGCTGACAAATCCAAACTAATGGCAGAGCATTGGCGAAGTTTGTCAGAGGAAGACAAAGCCAAGTATCGCTCATCAATGGGGTCTGACAATGAAGACAGTGATGCAGAACTCTCCCTAACTGATAAGAAAAGGGTGGCTGTAAGGGCTGCAAAGCGACATCAGGGTGATGTAAGTTATCTTGTTATTATCTTGTATAGCAGTGATATGATTTTTTTTAATGATAATTAAGGCTAACATGTTGCAGTCAGTAGGCTGTGAAGTTGCCACTATGATGTTTGTGGATGGACAAGTCATCACAGTTATAGGGACTCCTAAGGGAAAGGACTTCCTCCAAACTCATCCGGCAATAGTGTCTTCTTTTAATGCCTATTTTAAATATGGTACGTCGCTATACTGTATGCATTACTTTTTGTATGGAGGGTGTTGTTGTTGATGCTGCAGCTGCATGTGTTTATTTATATTAGATGACCTTGCCAGTAAACAACAGCCACCTGTATCCACCTCCTCCAGTTCCTCCATATCTCCAGACAACCAATCAACTTCGTCAGCTCCTGATTCTAGTACGTCTTCATCAAAGGCCAACAATGAGAGTCTGGTTCTTCTGAAGGGAAAAGATGGTAGCATCGTGGCTAAAGGAACTGTTTTCCCTCATCGCAACACCATTCATGGGCATCCCTGTAGCGAAGACTGCCAGATTGTTTCTGTGGGCGAGGTGGTTCAGTCTGGTGCTCCGTTGTGGTTTGAAGACCGGTATAATGAAGAACTGACCAAAAGCATTTTTGTTGAATGGCCAAAGCAAATGATTTGCTTCAGCGTCTGTGCCAACTGTGTCAAAAAGACAGTAGTTGTTTGTTGTTGTTTTTTTGAATTATTATTTATTTATTTATTTGTTAATTTATTTTGTTTGTTTATTTATTTTTTAACAATGGGTGAAAAAGTTAATGATTTTGATTTCTTCCTTAAATGTTTAACTGGGATAGGGAAGAGGGAAAGATGGATTGTTGGGACCTATACATGATATTCCTGACCAGCAGCTTCCTGTGTGTTTCAATTGCATACATGACTAGTTATCATTACACCATTGTTCTTCAGACACCTCAAGTCTAAGTCATGGAAGCAAGTGTTCAGCATCCACATGAAGCATGCATGCTCTTCCATAACTTGGTACACAGCAATGGGTTCCATTAGTAATAACTACTACTGCTGGAGAGGTGTTAAAGTATGTGACATTTGCAGCGTTCAGAAGAATCCTTAACTTGTGACTCTGGCAGCAATGATTACTGAAGGACTCGTAGCTAAATTCAAATCAATCATGCCATTTCTGACCCTTCATCCATCCTGATGCCCTGTTCCTTGATAATATAATGGTCAGTAGTTACTAATTCTCAAAACATTGCTGGTTTTCTGATTATGGCAAGATCATAGAAAATAACTTCTTTAATGAATAGCTATGCAGAAGTTATTTGTTCTGAAAATATATGCCACGACAAAGGGGTCCATGCAATATATATGGACTGAGTGAGTCGGTATTTATCATCTCACTATGACAGTTTCCAAATGTGTGCAAATGTAACTAATGGTTATGTCTGCTATGTTGTGCAGAAGTGGTGACTATGTATGTATATGTAAGCCGTTCTTCATTTCTGTCATGAGGATATCGATCCTAGTTCAATTACTCAACAACTCGATGTGACACCATTGGAAATATGCATACCAATAGCTACTTCATGTTTGACATGCATACTTGACCAAAAGGATCAAGAGCCACACTTGTAATAAATGCCAGCTTGCTACCACCTTGCATATTATTATATATATATTTTGCTCATAACTGGTACTATGAAAAACCACAGTAACAAAAAAAGAGTACATAATAAAAAGCATTAAAAAATATTGCTTATTATGGACAAAAGGGAAATGATTTAAACTATGTCTTCATCTGAGTCTGAATCTGAATTGTCCAAGTCGGACACAATAATGTCAACTGTATTGGACACTGGACGTAACTGTGGTAGATCAAATGATTGATTGTGAGCAATGATTAGATGAAAAGGTGGCAAATCGACTGTATGGTATTTGCTGACTGTCTTTGCAAAGTTGAGGAGTGAAGCTTCACATTGAAGAAGTTTCCTCTTCAAAAAATGAATGCAGCTGTTTCGAAAAAATGCAGAGCATATTGATGATTGTGCCATAGAAGAAAGATGCTGCTGTATCATTGAGTGTTCATCTTTCATGGTTCTCTCAACAGCTTTAAACTCCTTCATAATCATTTCTTCCTCTTCAGATGCTCTCTCAATCAAGTTCGTTTCCCTGACCACTTTTACCCACAAAGATATGGGTATATTGGATGGTGGTTTGGATACCAGGGATGAAGCTTCCAAAGAAGATAATTCCTCTAAGTTCTTCACAACATCGAACTGAAGGCAACGAGGCAAAGAATATGCACTTCCCTCCAATGCATCTGATCGCATGTTGTTAAATCGTGAAATAGCTCGTTTCAGGGTACTTGTGGTTGATGCGATTTTCTTTGCCAACCGTGAAGCAATAGACTGGCCATCTATAGTTTATAACAAAATGTAATCAATCAAATCCAAAAAAGCACCCATTACATAAGTTACCTGCATATCGCGCCTTGGTTGACAGTAAGTATTTTCATTCCCGAGCTACCAGCAGTATATCTTGAAACTGTTTATGGCGCTGCCCGTAGCCTATAATTAACACATTAACACCAAACATCAATTATTGTAATAACCGATAGTTTAATGACCACATCTACATATAGAGATATCACAACAAAAATCAATCTCTATGGTCTAACAATATCTCACTTGCGATTAAAATTTTTAATTGTAATAATATTCTGCCAATAAATTTTGATCTGTAACACTGCCTATGTTTTAATTTGGTTACAAACTTCACATGCACCACATGTTATAGCAGAGCCGTTGGCAGGGGATTCCCCTACCCACAGAATATCAATGAGCTCATAAGTACATAATGATATTATGTGACTGTTTACTGGGAAATTGGGCACAACGTGGACCTCAAAAAATTTAGGAAAATCTGAAATTTCATATCATGAGCAAAACTATTTAGATCAGATAACTTAAATGTGACCATCTATGGGAAAACCGGGCACAACGCAGAAAGCCGGGAAAAACCCATTAATTCTTAAAACATGTGTATTTAAAAAGCCTGCAGAGTGGAATGGTTTGGTCGCGTATGTCGGCAACGGTTCTAGCTATCGCTCTAAATTTTGGAGCTCAATCTATAGCTGACAAAGGACGCGTAAGCTCAATCATTATCATGAAGGTGATATATATCCTGTTAATGCTAGGAGGCTGCACAAGTCACCATTGAGAGACAGATTGACAAAACAGAACAGTATTGAAACATTCAAGTGCTTGCGCACTGAAGGATAACACTCTAGAAATGGACCCTCATTGAAACCGGGACTTCACTTTACAATTATAAAGGATAGCCTGGTATAAAGTTTTTAACAGGTGTGGTGGGAGTAACCAACACCAATAAAATTCAAGAGTACAAACTCTGTACAGCTTCTTTTTGACATATTTGGAGCCATAGAAGTCTGTAGCGAAAAAACAACAACAACACACTATGGCCATTGAAGAGTTAATACACAAGCCTATCAATTCAACTACAGTTAAATGTGCATTATTTAGAAATAACAGGACAATAAATATTACACACATTGTCTATTTGCTGAAATGTGATCATATAGACATAGTTAGCAGTGAGTAAAAATCAATGGGAAAAAGCAAAACAAGCCAGTCATTGCTTCTCTGACCTGTACCTTTTCTACATGATCAGATACTGTTGGATTGCTTTAGGAGAGCCACGGGATCATTATTGGTACCAGCGAATACCAGCTCACTTAAAATAGTAAAGAATTCAAGAGGCACATGCCTAAATGTAGAGCACCATTAACCAACGGCACAAGCCCCTATAGGCTCTCCGCACGCTTGCTTAACAGCACTTGCACTGAATTAAAAAAAAAAAAGATTATCCACTAGATTACGACAATGTTTTTGTTTATACCTTCCGTTATGTAGTACTTCATGCTCTCCCTTCTTTTTAACATGCAGACTTATGAAGCTCAGTATAGAGAGTAGAGAAGCTATGCTAGTTTTGGACTTGAATTGTTTGTATTGCTATAAATCTTTACTGAAAAAAAAAAAGTAAAAAAGTTTAAATTTTAATGTGCCCATTCCTTACTGAATTGGTGGTCAGTTGGTGGTCAGTATCTGCTGGTGTAAGGGTTAAAAATATCTACTTACTATTCTAGTTCAGTTGGCACTACATATACTCACAATATCACAGATTTCTGTACACGTGCATCTCTGGATAAAGCTCTTTGTATTAAAACATAAAGAAGCAACTATCCTAGGTAGAGGTCCCACAATAATAATAATAATAATAATAATAATAATAATAATAATAATAATAATAATAATAATAATAATAATAATATAATAATAATAATAAAATACATAAATAAATAAAATTTATCAAACATGGCACTTGGAGATCCAGCATAAGCAATTGATGCAAACATTAGTGGCAATGTGCTATGAGCAACATAATACCTAAAATGACACCAAGTTTGCTTACTTGGAGATCGTGACGACAAGATGTCATGTTGCTTTTCCGCCAGTTGTTTCACTGCAGCCTCAGTTAAAGTGCCTATTAATTGTTCATTACACATACCATTCATAACACAGGAAATAATTCAGTTAAAAAAACATACTATTTGAAGCCACCAGTTTCGCCAATTCCTTCTGAGATTTGCATTTGACCTCTTTTGCAGGTTTAAGTGTTTACACAATGATGAACCTGCCACACATCAACAACTTGAAGCGTTATAGTGGCAACAGTGTCAGTTTGTATTCACCCTATCACACAATAAACTTACCAAGGTTTGATCTCACTTTAGAAGCATAATGCAAAAGTGCAGATGTCAAAACATCTACACGGTGTGAAGGTTTCATCTCTTTTGTAGACTTAGCAAACCTTCTTAAGTAAGACCAAAGTCTCTCTGTGGCCTCACCACCAGTAAGATCACAACTACTTATGACACATGGGGAATAGGTAAGCTGCACAACATTGATACAAAAGAAGACTAACGCAACCTTTAATAAAACCACATTAGTTGTACCTGGCAAAAAGCACCATGTCCGTACACATGGAAAATAGGTACTGCTAAGGTTGTATTGAGTAGCAGATCTGATCTTCCACGATTCTGTTACATTATGAAAACATTCTACATCCCACCTATGACACATAAACAGATTTACACCAACATACCTTAAGGTGAGCTTCAAAATGAACATGCTACATCATAGAATAGCATCAGTTGTTGGTCGCCCATGTTGTCCTTTAGATTTTGAAGAAGATACACAGGATATGCAAATCTAGAGAGGACAGAAAATAGTGTCTTCATATTTAATTCCAATATTCACAATGTATAACCTCTCTCCATGCTTCATACTGAAGAACCTCTGAGGAAAATGATGACGGCATATGCTACCAAACACAGCTGTCTCATCCAGTGCAGCATATCGAGTCTTAGAACGCAAGGCATCTCCAGCTAGGAACTCGTGACATCCCTAGATAATATAAATTAAAGATGCCACAAAAAAAATTTTCAATCAACATACGACACTGATCATTGTATATGTATTGTACCTTGTCTGGCATGTGATGTCCTGCATCATAAGATGACACAAACTGGTCTACAGACTTCTGATCCTCAAAGAAAGTACCAGCAAACAATGGTGGCCTTACATTCACTCCTGACGATTTCTTTCGACAAATCCCATATATACAATCAAAAGAAATATGTTTTGGTGTTCCCTCCTATAAAATGAACACCACACTAATTACTATCTTGCAACACACACACACACACACACACACACACACACACACAGCTGACCTTAGGACAAGCTGGGCATTTTGTAGAGGTGTCAAGTTCAGTGATAGGAACTTCAGTGAGTCAAGATGGTGTCGGTTAAACCTGTACAGTTATATAATTTTAACAAAGAAATAGATCAAGCACCGCCCAAGGCCCCGGGGTCATCCACCAACCACCGCGGCGCCGTCGGTGGAGAGTATCAACCACTTGGCCAGGGCGCTGACAGGCCAGTTGGAAGGAGCGCTGTCGGCATCGATGGAAGGCCTCTGGGAGAGGCTGGATGCAAGGCTGGCATCCCTTACACCAGGACCAGGGCTAAGGGGGGACGATCTCAGAGGACCCCTTCCAGCAACGGCAGCAGGAAGCGCCAGGGAAACCCCGCCGACAGTCGCACCCATACTGGCGTAGCACCGCCACGGACGGGGACAGAAGGAGAAGCGGCAGAGGGGTCAGGTAGCAGAAGACCACCAGGGACAGGGGGAGGCCCTCATGGAGATTCTGGTTTGAGTAAGGATGGTAGGGAGGTTATTCTTCCAGGGTCCACCTGGGATGACTACGACGGCCGTGCTGTCGTTTAATGTCGTTTAGAGTCGTTTAGAGTCGTTTTTGGGTAGGGGGTTAGCAGGGAGGGGATGGGGGGTGGGAGGGAATAGTCGGGTGGGGGGAGGCCGGGAAGTGTGGTATGGGATTCCCGTCCTGGAGACCATGCCCCTAACACTGGAAGCCAAAAACCCTAGCACCCGAGGGACAGAGCCCCAGTAACCGAGGGGCCCGAGCCCCAGCAACCGAGGGGCCGATCCCCAGCAACCGAAGGGCCGAGCCCCGGCAACCGAGGGGCTGATCCCCAGCAACCGAAGGGCCGAGTTCCGGCAACCGGTGGGCCGAGCCCCAGCAACCGGGGGGCCGAGCCCCAGCAACTGGGGGGGCGAGGCCCAGCAACCGGGGGCCGTGCCCCAGCGACGGAGGGGACAAGTGGTGAGGGATAGGGGGCGGGAATTAGGTGGTAAGGACATGTTCTTGAGGGAGGCATAGTGTCTGGGTAAAAGTTTGGCAGATGTGAGTGGGTGATGGTGTGTCGTGTGCAGGTTTAGGAGTAATGCCAGGAGCGCATCTGTTGGGCTCGATTCCCTGCATGGAAGGGTCGAGCTCGTCGGCCAGGGGAGTGTCAACTACCGTGGAGTCAGGGGATCCAGGCAAAGAGGTGGCAGCGTCAGTGACTCTGGCCAACCTGCTGCCCTCGGCCAGCTCGGCGCTGACCCAGTCGGTGGAGGGAGTCTATATGGGAGAAGGGGTTCCTCCAGTGCCAGTCAAGCTGGCAGCAAGGATCCGGCGAGGGGAATACATTGAGATGGGGGAACTGCTGCCGGAGTTCTGGCAGGAAGTGAAGGAGGAGACAGGAAAAGAGGCCAGGCCCCGCCGAACTCGCAAGGTGTCGGATATTCTGACATGGACTCAATGCTATGCGTCATACGTAGTGGTTCGAGTGTCACAATCACCAGAATTGGTGGCAGAACTTATGGCCTACCAGACCACCATCCTGCGAGTGAGCCAGGATTTTGCGGGCCTGGCCTGGGTACGCTACGACCAGGCGTACAGGAGGCAGGCAGCACTGACTGGGCATACGAAGTGGTCGGTCATAAATTCGACGGTATAC
>WLWD01004226.1_pt1 | contig 49139 bp, 40 predicted proteins | sample 6712731 | NCBI WGS metagenome assembly WLWD01 (sample SAMN12718690, study PRJNA576275) | sponge metagenome | isolation source: marine sponge | host: Mycale hentscheli | place: New Zealand: South Island, Marlborough, Capsize Point | collected 2014-11-01 | reverse complement strand
CCTAAGCCCCATCAGGAAGGCAAGTGGAGACTGATTGTCGATCTCTCCTATCCGAGAGGTAGCAGTGTGAATGCGGGAATTTCAGAGGAGCTCGCATCAATCTCGTACATGCATATGGACAACGTGGTTGAGTGCATTCAGACTCTGGGATCTAGCATACTGATGGTGAAGATTGACCTGGAGAGTGCGTACAGGCAGATCCCAGTGCACCCTAGCGATCATCATCGGCTTGGAGTCGAGTGGGAGGGACAGACATATATAGACAGAGCACTTCCGTTCGGGCTAAGGTCAGCTCCGAAAATTTTCTCAGCGGTTGCGGACATGATGACCTGGGCACTTTACAGAGCGGGTATCACTTTGGTTTCACATTATCTGGATGATTTCCTCATTCTTGTTCCCCCGGTATCAGGTGATGGGGTGGAGCTACGGGCATTGGCATTGAGCACATTTGCCCACCTGGGGGTGCCAGTTTCAGCACATAAGACGGCGGGTCCCGATAGAGTCATCACATTCCTGGGAATTGAGATTGACACGAACGCTGGTCGGTTGCGTCTTCCAGAAGTCAAATTGCATAGGCTACAGGAGATGATACGTAGTTGGGTTGGTCGAAGGTCGACGACCCGGAAAGATTTGGAATCTTTTTTGGGTCATCTCTGCCATGCAGCAACGGTGGTGCGCTCAGGCAGATCCTTTCTGAGGGCGTTATTCGCCTTGCTTCAGCACGCGAAGCAGCCACATCATTTCATTCGTTTGACGGCGGGTGCACGTGCTGATATCTTGTGGTGGAGGTGCTTGTTGGGTCACTGGTCGGGCAGCTCAGTTTTTGCATCTGTACCTATTTCCTGTCACATCCATACCGACGCATCAGGGTCATGGGGGTGTGGCGCTGTGGCTGAGGGGCTAGGGTGGTTCCAGTTTAGTTGGCCTCCACACTGGGATAAAGTTGACATCTCTACAAAGGAATTAGTTCCAATTGCTGTAGCAGCGGCTGTATGGGGGCCTAGCTGGGTGGGTAAACATGTGCGTTTCCACTCTGACAATGCAGCTGTGGTTGCCTGTGTGCAGAAGCGGTCAGCGAAATCTCCCCCTCTTGTCCAGTTATTGAGGTGTATATCACTATATGGTGCATATTATGGCTTTCAAATATCCGCCGAGCATGTGCCAGGAGTGGTCAATGTGGTAGCAGATGCTTTATCTAGAGACAGAGCTGATCTGGTTTCCCCTATTATATCACAGATTCCAGAGACTCCAATTCCACCGCAGGTGCATCATCTCCCCATAGTAGAAAGGCCGAACTGGGGCTCCGAGGCCTGGACGACGTTGTTTGCCAGCTCTTTGAGCACGGTATTGCGCAGTCAACTAGAAGAGTCTACGAGTCAGGGCAAAGACGTTACCTCGCCTTCTGCCAGCAGTCAACCTTAATTCCTTTGCCAGCATCGGAGGTGACCTTGTGTCGTTTTGTAGCCTCATTGGCAGTGGAGAACCTGTCATATGGAGCAGTACGATCATATTTAGCTGCAATCCGATACCTCCACATCACTAATGGATGGCCCGACCCCTCTTCAATGCCATTTCCCCGTCTTAGTTATGTCCTTACTGGCATGCGTCGTCTTGGCTCGGTTAAGCCAAGAGCCAAGAGGCTCCCCATCACGCCACATATTTTACGGCAAATTCATAGTCTGTGGTCACAGTCACCCCCTTGTAGTGACAAGGTGATGTTATGGGCGGCCTTCTGTCTTGGATTTTTCGGTTTCTTGCGAGCTGGAGAATTTACGTACGCTGCTCAGTCGACTTTGGGTGACAGGCAGCTTACTGTCCAGGACATCTCAATTGACTCTCATGATCAGCCATCCCACCTGCAAGTGAGATTGAAGTCGTCCAAGACTGATCCGTTCGGGGCAGGTTTCACTCTGCATTTGGGTACCACCGGTGATATTTTGTGTCCTGTGGCCGCCATGCTTGGCTATTTGGCATGTAGACCTCCTGGGCCTGGGTTCCTCTTCAAATTTGAGGATCGGACTCTCTTGACGCGAGATCGCCTGGGAAGGGAGCTTAAGCGGGTTCTGGAGTCTATTGGGATGGACACGAGGAGTTATAGTGGTCACAGCTTCCGTATAGGTGCGGCGACAGTGGCGGCGCAGAAGGGCCTCAGCGATTCATTCATTCAAACTCTGGGACGTTGGAAGTCATCAGCATTTTTAGATTATATCAGAACTGATGTCGCAACCCTCACCCGCACTGCTTCCAGGTTATCAAACTAGCGTGTTGTCTATACTTGTTGTGTTGGATGTCAATAAATGAGATGTCAGTTGATTGTGATGGGGATCACGCCAGTACTTCAGGGTGATAAGGTTTTGCTGGGATAGGATATATGAAGAATGAATAGTTGGGATAAGAGAGGTTTATATATTAATAACAGACCGGTATTGTTCATGCCTAAATATTTGTTAGTGGGGGATACTATAGTTAAGAGGGAACTAAAGGGGGTTATCTTAGTATATGGGTTTGGGGAGTGTGACTTTCAGCCACTGGAGGATGTTGTACCAACATACACTCCCCAAGAATCTCAGGAAACTAATAATGGAAGGGGCAAGACCGCAGCAGGGGAAAGGCTTATCAGGGCACCTGGCTTAGCGGAATGGGCCATAGAGTAAGCCGGGAGGAGGCCAATAAGGGCTAGCAGGGGTTAGCGCGGGGGTGCTAACTGGTGCTAGCATGGGGGTGCTATCACGGGCTAGTAGGGGTGTTTAATGGTGAGCTAGCAGGATCTAGCAGGGGTAAGCTAGCAGGGTCTAGCGGTGGTGTGCTAGCAGGATCTAGCAGTGGTGCGCTAGCAGGATCTAGCTGGGGGGTGCAGGACCTGGTTCCAAGTATTGGCTGGGAGGGAGGCTCCTGCGCATTACCAATCCCCCTCCTTCCATTAATGGTTGCGGAGGTTTATCTGGGTAGGGAGGGGAGGAGGTGGGGTGGGTCATCCCACATGACAAGGTTAATTGTAATTTAAATGAGTTTAAATGAGGTTAACGTTGGAATGGCAATCGGGTAAGTATCGCTGCAGCGGAAGGTACGGGCTTGTGAACAGGATGGAGGGCGCGGCTGGGGATGACATGTTACAGTGGCACGTGAGCAAGATTGCCAGCAACGAGGTGAGCTAAAGCCATAGTAAGAGTTAGAGTGGGAAATCTGTGCTCCAAGTTTGCCCCTCCCACCCACTCCCCTTTAGGAGGTGGCATCAGCAGGGTTTATTAGTGGGGAGGGAGTATTAGTGTGGCCGGTAGTGGTTCCTTAGTGGCGATAAGATCTGTGTTAATGTTTTGTGTAGCTAGTACGCATTCACAACATTACCTCCACTCTTCGGAGTGTGATAGCGCAGGAGTCATTGCACTTTCCTCCCAGCTACATGCGTCGTGTATTAGAGCCAGGTCCTAGTATGGTGTCGGGTAAGGGGATGCATGGGGGTTAGAGGATGTTGTACCAACATACACTCCCCAAGAATCTCAGGAAACTAATAATGGAAGGGGCAAGACCGCAGCAGGGGAAAGGCTTATCAGGGCACCTGGCTTAGCGGAATGGGCCATAGAGTAAACCGGGAGGAGGCCACTAAGGGCTAGCAGGGGCTAGCGCGGGGGTGCTAACTGGTGCTAGCATGGGGGTGCTATCACGGGCTAGTAGGGGTGTTTAATGGTGAGCTAGCAGGATCTAGCAGGGGTGAGCTAGCAGGGTCTAGCGGTGGTGTGCTAGCAGGATCTAGCAGTGGTGCGCTAGCAGGATCTAGCTGGGGGGTGCAGGACCTGGTTCCAAGTATTGGCTGGGAGGGAGGCTCCTGCGCGTTACCAATCCCCCTCCTTCCATTAATGGTTACGGAGGTTTATCTGGGTAGGGAGGGGAGGAGGTGGGGTGGGTCATCCCACATGACAAGGTTAAAGATTATTAAATTTAATGAATTAAAACACTCAAATTCATTTAAGCTGTGGCACTCCATCCATATTAAGAAGAGACAGACTACATTTTTTTCTTAGCCAGTGTCTCAAACAGACTTCAATCCTGTCTTGTCTTTTAGCTCAACTGAAAATTGATTTTTGGGATGAATTGTGCAGATTTGACAGTAGAAAACTCTGTAGATAGTGTCGCTGCTGTAGATGGTATCACTGCTTGTGGAGCCCAAGACTGGAGATCAAGAATATGTGAAGGAGAAGAGAGAGACCTAGAAGGAGGCAAGAGATGAACATTCAAGACATGCACATGGACTGGTTATCATAGTGACTCGTCCTCGCGGTGATCACCACTCGAGGGGATATATTTGTCAGCATTTCATTGGTTATTTTATCATGCTATGTTATTTATATTGTTAATTTAGTATCCTAGAGCTAGTCTACATATTTGTCCCATTGTGTATAAGTCTTAAGTATTATTATTTAAAACTACTTATTTGACAAGCATAGCAGCCAACGAGTAGACTATGGTGGCGGTGGAATTATTATGTGAAAGTGAACAGGGTCCGTTCTAGCTCCACTGTCCTATGGAGGCTACCCTCTACTCTTGAGGTCCCTCCACACTGCTGTGGATGCATAGTTGGCAGCTATCTAGCTAGCAGCTGGTGCTATATGTGATAGTGAGTGGTTAGTCCTTTACCACACATCAACTACTGAATTATATATACCTTCCTTAATAGTTTTCTATACTGCAGTCAGTGTGAATTTATGCAATCTAACATAGATCCCACATTAGGAAACTATTGATGGGTAAAATTGTTAATGGTTGTTGTGTACACTGCTATTATATGAGCAGCGGAAGGTGAAGGTTCAGGGGGCTCTAGCCCCCAACTATTTTATGTAGGAGGAAGAGCCCCCCCCCCCCCCAACTTTGAACAGTGAAGTTATTGAATGCCTGGGCATTAGCAGTGTACACACAATCACTATTGTTCACCCACCAATAGCAGTGTACACACACTCACTATTGACATGTTTACACACCAATAGCAGTGTACACACACTCACTATTGACACGTTCACCCACCAATAGCAGTGTACACACACTCACTATTGACACGTTTACCCACCAATAGCAGTGTACACACACTCACTATTGACATGTTTACCCACCAATAGCAGTGTACACACACTCACTATTGACATGTTCACCCACCAATAGCAGTGTACACACACTCACTATTGACATGTTCACCCACCAATAGCAGTGTACACACACTCACTATTGACATGTTTACCCACCAATAGCAGTGTACACACACTCACTATTGACATGTTCACCCACCAATAGCAGTGTACACACACTCACTATTGACATGTTCACCCACCAATAGCAGTGTACACACACTCACTATTGACATGTTCACCCACCAATAGCAGTGTACACACACTCACTATTGACACGTTTACACACCAATAATCACCTAATGGACTGCATGAAATTGCACCTTTGATACAAAACCAAGGGTAGCAGGTGTGTGGTAAAGTACTGATCTATTAGTTGTTGTATTCATTTCTGTCTCTGTATAGTTTAATTAACTGTGAGCTATGCCTATGGGACTAAGACAGGCTAGTTTGTTTGAGACACTGACAAAGAGGAAATCTGACCAGTCTCTTCCGGGAACAAGCAGCATGGAGTGTCACAGCATAAATGAAGAGATTGTGATGGAGTCTACAATTGAGTCTAAGAAGAATCTGTTAGATTCTGAAGTGCTTGCATGTCAGCATGAATGTGAGTCTTTGTGTTGCACAAGCGACAAACCTCTTCAACCACTAGACAAGTCTATTTTGATAAAATTAAAATTAGCCAAAAAAGAACATAAATTTCATGGCTAGCTGGTACAAGACTTACCCTTGGCTACTGTTTGCATTGAAAGAAAAAGTTCTGTTATTACTGCAGAAAGGTAGAAAAGCAAGGCATGCTTACATTTAGTAAGAAAGGTGAATTGACTTTTACTACAGTTGGTTATGACAACTGGAAGAAAGCCCTTGAGAAATTTCAAAGTTACAAATCTTGTGGAACTCACTAAGAGGCTATTATGAAGTGGGAACTCCATAAACTACCATCTGTGAGTGAACAGTTGAATTCTGTAAATAAAAGGGATCAAGCAGTTCGAAGACAAGGTCTTTTGAAGCTTCTACACTGCCTTAGATATCTTGTTGCCAAGAACTTGCCATTACAGATCTTTGCTATCCACTTTTGACATAAAAACTTTTTGTGTGCAAATAAGTATTTATCTCATGATTTTATTAATCAGATTATTTCTGTTGTGTGCCAGTGCATGTTACATTCACTGATTCAAAAGATCTGTGCATGCTTGCTATCATGATATTCAGTGACTGAACATGAAGCCAGCGATACATCTTACAGAGAGCAGCTCAATATCTCAATTAGATGGGTTGATGAAGCTTATGAGATCTATGAAGACCCTGTTGGGATATTTAACCTTCCAAACACTACTTCTGAAACACTTTTTACAATTGTAAAGGATTTACTCATTCACTCTCTTTCCCACTCTCATTTTGTAGAGGCCATGAGGCTTTTAATAGGGCAGCAAATAAGTTTCGAACTCAATTTGGCCTCTAGTGAAATAAAAGATTCAGATATACATTAATCATAAGTCGATAATTAGCAATTGTTTGCTCCTACATATCCACAAGCAGTTCATTGATGAGTGTGATGCAAGTTGAGTTTATTTTCAATGATGAATGCTCGAATACTTTGGTACTTATGATTAATGTATATCTGAATCTTTTATTTCACTAAAATTTAAAAAAGCTAATGGTTGCGTAGTTGATAGTTATCAGCTAGTCAAGCACCCCCAACTTTAAACTGCTTCTGCCAACAATGTATTAGGTAAAAACAAATTTTTCTCTTTTTGACAGCCAATATTGTTAATTATAACTTAACCTGACATTTCGATGTCTTGCCAAAGTCCTCTTCAGGGGTCAACTGAGGTCGAACTCTCCGTGGTGATATAATAACACAATATAAACAGCAAGATTTCTGGAGGGTATGCTTACTGTTTATTATATCCTGGAAGGTGATTTGCACGCAGCATGGACAGCCAGCATCCTGGAAGCTCTAAACCTATGTTTCTGTTAAACATGTTGTTGTCAGGTGTCATCTGTATGTGTAGAGCTTCCTTGATCTTCAACTCACCATTCTTACTGGCTCTGTCTACAACTCTTACCTCTTCCCATTTAATGGGGTGATGCTGCTGCCAAGCATGTTCAGCAATGGCTGATACCTTCTCATCACCTCTCTTAACAAGCATCCTGATGTTCTTTCACTCTCTTAGTTGTTTCACCTGTACACTATGGATGACTGTTGTAATAGGTAAAGTATCTCTGACTTTAGTAAGATGTGATCTTAGTATCTTACCCAACTTAATGCTGTTTTGATGTCAAAGTCTCTACACACTCTCTGAATGCTCTCACTCAATCCTGCTATGTATGGAATAGTAAGAATCAAACCTTTCTCTTGTTCAGTATTTGTGTGATCTTTAGAAGGTAACTCTTTAGAGCCTGCCCTAATGGTTGCATTGTCATAACCATTACTTTGAAGACTTTGTGTAGGTGTTTCTCTTATTCCTTCAAGTTTTCACTCACATTAGTTACCTTCTTAGCTCTCTGATACAAGCATCTCACTATTCCTCTCTTTACACGATTAGGATGATGAGACTTAAAGTGAAGGTATCTATCTGTGTTTGGGTTTTCTGTACACAGTGGAAGTAAGCATACCATCACTCTCTCTCTCTCTCTTAAATAAGCAATCCAGAAAAGGTAGCTTACTATCTTCCTCTGATTCCATGGTGAATTTTATAGAAGGTCTCACAGAATTTAAATGATCCAACAAATGTTTTTCACTTCCTTTCTTAACTATGCAAAGGTGTCATCTACATATCTCTTCCATAATACAGGTTTAACTGGAGCTGAGTTTAAAGCTTCTTCCTCAAAGCATTCCATGTACAAGTTGGCCACAACTGGGGAAACAGGAGATCCCATGGCTGCTCCATCTACTTGTTCATAACAGTTCCCGTTGTACCTAAAGTAAGTTGACCTAAGGCAGACCTCTAATAATTCTGTGATTCACTCAGGAGATAGACATGATCTCTCATCTAGACTTTCATCATTCTGGAGCATATCTCTGATCACAGATACTGCCTCGTCTATTGAAACATTGGTGAACAGCGAAGACACATCAAAACTCACTATCATTTTGTCAGATCTTAAGCATACACTATTAACTGTTTGCATGAAATGTGTTGAATTCTTTTATGTATGATTGTGTCTTACCAAACAATGAAGATATTATTTTAGATATGAACTTTAATAAATTGTAAGATGGTGATCCAATGCAGGAAACTATTAGTCAGGTGGCTTAGGGTTATTATGCAAGTTTACCAGTTTCCATTGGACAAAAGCATAAAATTTTGTATGGTTGTTCCTTAGGGCCTACTAAAGAATTTTAGCCTAGGAGCCCTCATGAAACGCGTTCGTAAAGCAAGATGGCTGCCAATCAAAAATAATATCGGACAACTGTTTGGAGTTTGGTGAATCAAAGTAATAACAAGTGTGAAAAATTGTCACTTATAGGGAAAACACTCACAATTAAAGTGTGAAGTAGTAAAAACTAAGCCATTACATAACCATCCTTTGGTGTCGGGCTAGGTCCATGCAACTGTGCTATGTGGAGTATTACATGGAGTTAGATTGGAAACGATGTGTCATTTGTTGGCAGGAATAATGACACATGATGATGACCAATGTACAAGTAGTTGCGAAAATGTGGAGAAGGATTTTTAGGCAACATAGCTGAGCTGAGGGACCTGATGCCCTTCCTGCATGTGTTTCTTTTAGTGGCAGTACAAGTGCATTAGATTTTGTTGTCAAGTGTATCTTGGCACAAATCTCATCATTTAAAGTTTAATAGTTTCAAACAGAACAAGCAAGGAAACATAAATACAAGAGTGTAGATGACTACAACGAAGAGAGACCACCCAGCAAGAGTAGTAAAAGTTAACAACTGCATTTTTTTGTGAAAAACGTCTGAAGAAAGTAATCTCCACAAGTTTCTACTTTTGCTGCCGATAGCAACATACGATGAATAATAAGCCTCAAGCCTCATATATCATATTCCTTTAATTTTCAATGGTACTAATTTGAAAGACCAAGGGCGATGTGAAACTCAGGCATGACTAACTGTAATAACCAATGCTGCTTGCTTCCAGAAAGTGATATTTATAACTGAGGTCTAATTTCACCAGGGTTTGCACTATAAGAAACTGAAAAAGGCTGATTCCAGTTCCATAAAATGACTTTACTGCAGTTGTTGAGATGGGGTTATGGTCAGAATTATCCAGAGCACCAACAGTAAATAATCTATCCGTAAGACAGGCCGGGGCCACAACTCCTTTTTATTGTTCAGATACTGCTGCAGCTATCATACTTTCAATTTGTAAACTTTGTCATATGAAATACAAATTCACATGTGATAAGTTGTTCAATGAGTTTCTTGCTCCAAGCCATGTGGTGAACGTTTAGACCAATGTAAATGGGAGGTGGCTCAAGATCAGAGGAATGCCTTGTTTCATGGTACAAGATTCAGAAGCTTTCTTATGTGCTAAAATGACTTGACCTACCTTGCAGCTGCAATCACTTTCAAAAGATAGAAAGATTAACAGTATGTGCTATAGGATGAGATCAGTTTGAGTTCAGTGATGGGGCCAGAGAGGAATTGTTTAGCTGTAAGAGCCTAAACATTAACATAGTAAGTAAATACCAGGCTGGAATATGGACTTCTTGCACTCAACCCCACCAAGTAATTTCAAATCCAAGTGAATTTGGTCAAAAATTGCTGCTGCACAGTGTTGAGAACTGGTCTGGCTTAGCATACCAGAAGTTTTTTTAAGTGTGCCTGCAAAGGAGATTACAGTAGATATAATTGTGCCAAAGTTAATGTATGCTGCTCACCAGTGTGTAGTTGCTAATGCAGCCATAAATATTCAATTATTATCAATCTATGTTTTAAACTTGAAATTTAACATGTTAACTAGCTATACAATAATTCTTGCATAATAATATTGCTCCTAAAAACAGAATATTTAAAACATAAATAACAATAAATGCTCTGGCGGCCATTTTTAATTAGTGGGCTTAATTAAAATTTTTGGGTGGGGCTCCTAGGCTAATAATATTTATGAAGTTGAAAGAAAAATTCATGCAAAATTTGATCCTTTTGTCCGCCAAAAAACGGTAATTTCACTAAGCCACCAGACTATATAGATCTAAGTGGGATTCCTAACTTGTGTATCTTGGGAAGACCATAAAGAAGAGAGGTGGTCTCATCCAGTGGGTCTTAACCTGTTGTACAACATAGTAGAAATTTTACCTTCCCTTTCTAAGTTCTTTACTCTATGACCTATTTTAGTTTCCTGAGTCTTATGAACATGCTTGGCAGCAACATCACCCCATTAAATGGGAAGAGGTAAGAGTTGTAGACAGAGCCAGTAAGAATAGTGAGTTGAAGATCAAGGAAGCTCTACACATACAGGTGACACCTGACTACAAAAGTTTAATAGAGACATAGGTTTAGAGCTTCCAGGATGCTGGCTGTCCATGCTGCATGTAAATCACCCTCCAGGATATATTAAACAGTAAGCGTACCCTCCAGAAATCTTGCTGTTTACATTGTGATATTATATCACCACGGAGATTCGCTCTCCAAACCCTTCCCAACCGCTCCACTCGATTATTCGGGAGGGTGTGGCTGCGCAAGACTAAGTTGACCCAAACAGGACTTCGGCAAGGAGTCAAAATGCTGGGTTAAGTTAAAATTAACAATATTGGCTGTTAAAAAGAGAAAAATTTGCTATTATTATAATTATTTCAGCCAAGAATGACTGAATCAATGTATTAGGTGCTTGTAATAAAAAAATTTTTAAAAAAAGGTATAGCTTTCACTATCCGAAAGTTGGTGGTGGGGGGAAAGGGGGGCTCTGCCCCCTAACTATTCAAGTTGGGAGGGGCTGGAACTCCCTGAGTCCCCAGCTTCCACTGCCTATGCAATTACCTTATTCAAACTTGATCAATATCATACATGAAATGTTAGTAGTCTGTGGACCACTGTAGCTAATGATGAGTATTACCAAACACAGCCCCCTCTGTATGAAGCCCTGAAAAGAAATGAGATTGATGACCATCAAGTAATGCAGAAAACTTACTCCTGGCTGTGGGGACACACCCACAAAGAATGACAAGTGAACTAGTCATTGAGCCTGATGACCCACTCAAACATTCCATTGTCATTGTGAGCAGAAGATAATGAAATATCATCTAAATCTTAAAAACAAAAGTGCTTAATGCTTAAGTATAATACTTAAGCTTCCAACACTGTAGGAAGTGCTTGGACCTATCCCTTGTTTGTACACCTATGTAATAACCTGAGGCTAGGATCTAGGTCAGCCTGCCAGAACACTGGTGGCAGTTCATTTCTATAGGATCTGGTCACTTTTCCTGTCCACTCACATTATTTACACACTGTTTATTGGTGTACTAGTATATGTTATAGTACTGTTTTCTTGGCCACACATTCAGAATTAGGCAACCCACTCTAATGAGAAGCAGTATAATAAGTTACCTTTCACACCAATAATTTCAATTGGGGATGTTTGTTTGTTTATATGTTAGACGTATGTATGCCATTGTGTACTTTGACCCTCTCGTATTTTCGAGTTAACGCAGCATTCGACCCCGTCCCAAACAGTATCCTCCGGTTTAACGATCATTACCCGTATCATCCTAGAAATTGAATTGTTTACTGACACTTTGAATTTTTTTGTGGGTGCAGTTTAAACTCAAAAACTTACTGGAGTTCCATTTCTATCAAGTTAGTTGCGGTGGTAAGTTAATACACTATTTGTCATAGTTATAAGCCCTATGCAACAGTATTTACTTGAATATTTATTGTCAACTAGATTTAACACGAAGGTAAGTCTTGCATACGTATGTTCAGTTATGTGAAAGTATTGTGCGTTACAAAAATATCCCAAAGAAAAAGTTTAAAGAACGTGACTTATTTTTTGTTTCAATTGAAACAGTTTCGGGGAGTGGTTACTATGGCATTGAATGCCTTTACCGTATAATACATGATTTAAAAACTCCACTTTTTTTTAGTAGCTTGAATATTAGAAGTTAAAACCAAACGTTTAACACTCCAGTGTAGTATTAGGCTCGCTCGCCATTTGTGCTCAAGCACGTCACTAGTTACATTTTCATGTTACCGATGTCGTCATAAACTTGGCGGTGAAAGGGTTAATGAATCTTACATTATCTGGAAATCACAGGACCATAGAAATACTTGACTCCAGCCCCTGTGTAACAAATGACTAACTATCATGTGTACCATTACTTTTCTTCTTTCACTTATTTCACTACTGTAGCTATGTGTGTGCGTGTGTGAGACCAGGTGATTGTGCATGGCTATCGTCAGGTCATTGACCAAATGATTCGGGAACTATTCACCTTTCATTTAAATTCAATACTTTACAAATGAAAAGTTGAATCAATATAATGTGTGTGTGTGTGTGTGTGTGTGTGTGTGTGTGTCCGGCCACACATACAAATGGTTTCAAAGGATTATTCTGTTAGTAAATGAAGTGACAAGAGTTCTAAAAGTTCAGACTTTAAGTCGCTCCCTATATATTTCAGGTTGTCTAAGTGTGCATTAAATGGAAATATCTACCAGTCAATTAAAATGATTTATATTAAATAAAAAAATAATTTCACAAGGCCTCTTTCTTGTTAGTGGAGTTAAGAAGTCATTCCAGAGTTCCTCACCTCTAGTTGTATTGAAGTCCAGGAGTCATCACGTGTACACCAGTGGAGTAGTCACTGCACTATTACACCTGCCACTTCACACTCCTACATTGAAAGTGTATGTCTCAAGTAAAACTAGCTCAACATAATTCAAGATTCTAGGATTTGTGTTTTCGTGCTTGTAATTTTAACACATGTAGACATTTTTTAAGAGAATCAGGCTAGTTTAGTACAGTACCTTCCATATTATATTATATTTATATTAACTACCACAAAATGTTATGAAAAATTGGGGCAAATGTCTCCACGAAAGTCAAACTATCTGGGATATGTGTGTGTGTGTGTGTGTGCATGTGGATGATGGGAGGAGGGGAGCAAAGGGAAGCAAAGTACTTCCCTGTCTAACTCAAGTGCAGTGGAGCCTCCCTATTCCAAAATCTTCCATGCCTCTGGACACCAAAAAACAAAACAAAAGTTTATCAATTGATGAAATCACGAAGAAAGCATTTTATCCAATAAGACCACATTTATTATTTCCTTAGCCCCAAAAGATATTACTGCTCCGTGTCATAATTTAGCAGCACAATAGATAGTACAAGCTAAGCATCCCCAATGCACTTGCCACAGTCTGCCCTACACTGCTTATGTGGAAAGTTATTTAGTACAAATGACGCTGATTAAATTAGACCAAGAATTAGGTTAGCCATTGTAATCTAATGATGACTAATTGACATTTGGGGGGAAAAAATAATCACATATCAATGTATTCTATTTTTTTCCCTTGTAAATATTAATTTTAGGATGTCTTTAATCCCTAAGGGGTGGGGGAAGGGCGGCAAACTAGATTTAAGGAGATGTACAAGCCCCCATCCCTCCGCTCCCTGAAAACAACAACACTGGTTTTACACAAGATAGAGCAATACCATATACTGTGGTTAGGAAGCAAACCGATAGGTCCAGCCACTAGTACTACGGCTTCAAGCCATGAGCTGAAACATCATCCCTAAAGTTAGTACAGCTAGCAACTTTCTTAGAGAGAATCATTCCTGGCATCACGTGATAAAATGCAGAGCAGTGGTAGAATATGAGAATGAAGTTAAAAGTCATGCAATTGCAAACACACACACACACACATACAAAGCTCAACCGTGGTAATTATATCTGCAATAATTGGCAGCGAGCGAGACACTATCAGGGACAACACAAAAAATCAGGGATATATGATTGTATAAATCATATATGCTTGGACGCATGTATGTAACTTTTGTACTTTGACTCACATTTGTTGTGTTCATTTGTTACCTTGGTTAACAACGCGCTGTTTGTCATCGCTGTTTGTACTTGAAAATCCATTGCCCAACATGCCAAGCTACCAAGAGACTACAATGTATGTCTTGTGTTGGTATATCCAGTGAACGCGTGCATGTGAGAGTGTTGTGTGTTACATGTGCTGACTAGCTAAGAACAAACAATAAATATACATTTGCTGCTTTGTGTGTTAAGCTTCTTAGGTTCCTTCCTGTTTCTTTTGTTAGTAAGCAAGTCTTATATAGAGTTAGGATGTATACAGTGCAATAATTTCTTGGAAAACCTTGTTTTGCTTGTACGCTAATTTAAAAAAGTCGGCCGTGTAAATTGTTCAAACAAATTGTGCATGATGATTTTATAAAGATGAATTTTACCCTTTGACCTTATATGTCAATTTTTTTTACTGAAGCACATCACAAGTACAATGCCTTTCCCCCCAGCAGAAGGAAGGGTGTGTATGGTCAGTGAAACTATACCACCTCTTCACTACCGTACAAAAAACATTGTGTACTGGCTATAAATTATATAATACAGATAAGCTTTAAATAAGAATAATAAACAAAACAAAAACAAAACAAATGAAGCAGCAAAGGTGCGAACCCTCAGTGCTATTAAACATTACCTAGCTATTATAATAATATAATCTCCTTCAAAAAGAACAAAGCAATCTGTTAGCTATTTTAATGAGGCATCAATACAGCTCAAGTAATGAAAATAGTACATGGGAATGCTGTCTTCATAAGAGAAGCTAAACTAGCCAGAAACACTCACTGCTATAATTTTTCAATGTGAACTTCACTTCATTCAAATCCATCGGTTAACTTCCCTGAGCATAAAGCAAACTACACTGCAGGCTGCAAGAAGTCAAGTGATTATGACGTGACGCTAGGGGGAGTTACCCAGCTGGTACCAATGTGGAGCTGAAAGCTTCACGTTTTATCAACAATGAGCCCCAAATTAAAAAAAAGTAGCACAATAAAAGGACCTAAATCTTCTTTCTGAATAAGTTCATACCTAAATCACAGTTAATTGTCAGTAATCTCCAAAATCAGAGCATGACAGACAGACTGACAGGGAAACTACTACAAACCTCTTGCGCATACGCGCTTAGGGTTAACAAACAAACAAAAAAACAACAACAATCACTAACCAACATTGTCTGTTGAAAAAAATTAGCAAATTAACTGTCTACCAGTCCCAAATCCACATCGTGACTTATAAGACCTGCAACTACCTCTATGAGGTCATACGACTTGCATTTGGTAATGGTCATCAATACTATACTGTATCATGCCAAGTTGCTTATGACCTTAGTGGTTGTCATAGCTCCTATGACTTGTCCTAGTCTTATTCTATGAACTGCATGTGAAAAATGGCCATTTTTCTTCCATCACTGCACATCTGAATACTGGAAGCCAATATATTTGGCCAACAGAAGAAAATTCTTGTTCCCTATTCTCACATCAGCTGACAAATGCACAAATGCTTCATAGTGACATTAGAAATTGGGGAAAGAACATACTCTTACTTCAGAAAAAGCATATGATGATTAAGTTATCAGGGTGTCATACTGGATTCTGCGCTGGGGGTGGGAAACACTGGTGTACTTGGCCAGTCTCATTTTGGAAACCCATACTGCTTTGATGGGCATGCCTATGTGAAAGTGTATATACCTTATACTAACCTGTGCTTTGTCACATAATTAAAGCTTATAGCTATTGTAGCTTACTAAATTAAAATTCTAGGGGAACTAAGGCTTGGAAGAGATGGGGGATTTCAGGGTGCCCCTACCACCTTGGCACGAAACCTGGTTATACAAGCTAATATGACACTGTGCTTCTGAAGCTGTGATATTATCACTTGTACGCTTAGAGAACTGACAAATTTATTGACATTGCCTCAGAGATACATAATAAAAACGGATAATCACTTAATAAACTGTTTAAACCATAATTAAGCAATGGGCAATCTGAAAAAGTCCTTCAACAACAGCTCAATGAAGAATAAGCAGATAAGTAAAATGATTTCACTAAAGTTTATCAGAATTGCATGAACTAGAATGACAGGACTTCATTTCATACACGATTTTCACTGGGGGGGGAGGGGGGAGAGAGAGAGAGATAAGAGAAAGATTTGTAAAGTCACAAAAACCGTTTAGCCACATGAAAATGGTGAAGTCATGATCACGAAAACTTCGACAAACTACTACAAATTCCTACATTTTTTTCATAACTTACATTGAAATAAATTCAGAAGGGGTAAAAAAAATTAGGGTGGGAATCCCAGGGCTCCCATAACCCGCATGAAACCATGGGCTTAAAACAAAGTAGAAAATATAATAATACGTTGAGTTGTACGCAATAATTATCTCCCCTTCATTGTCCAGGAGCACACTAAAGGATGTTAGGGTGGCCATGGGAAAAACTATGAGTGAGGATAATTTTGGTGGAGCATGTTTTGGAACAATTCAGTAACTAGAAACCATTCCAACATGCACCCACACTTTCTCACAAAGAAATGAAAATTTTCAAGAGTACTGTGGAACAAACAAACTGACGAGCCCTTGTCATAATATATAGCTAAAACTACCACAAAATATCACTATCATAATTCAGGCCACCCTTGCTGTTTACTTTCATTAATTAATTAATTCATACAGTAGCTATACATAGCTTAGAAAAAATTGTTCAGGAAACACAACTTCACCAGGGGAAAAAAATGACCTGGGTGACCCCGTGCAGCTAAAATACTTAGAAACCCACTGACCTCTAGCCATAAAACTACTTACCCCAGAAGCATAAGCCAGGGTAGGGACAGCGAAGCTTCCTTCAAGTTCACCAAGACACAGTAGCGTAGCCGTAGTAGGAATCAGTAGACTATATAGCGCGCAACAATAGTTTAGACGACCACTTCCAGTCGAGAGTTTTACTTATTATTATGGTAAAGCGTTTTAAACTTATTTAACCCGGCGATACTTACCTACACGTAATTGGAAAAGGGTTTTCCATGAGAAAATGCAGTTTCTTTGCGAGGCTGCTTTTAATGGTCCAGCGTCTAGCGCAGCGAAGTACTTAGGGCCTGAGGGCGGTAGTTCACGATGCACAGAGCCGCCTATGTCTACGCAACAGTACGTAGCCTAACAAATATTTAACGTAGCTACATTTTCATCAATGCCGTTGGAGGGACATTATAAACTCAAGGTGGGGTCACTATCTAATTGTGTCTTTCTCTGGAAGGACCTGAGTGATCAAGTAAAAAACTACACCGGTTATAAAACTGTGCAGTAGTATGCACACTGGATATGCTTGCGCTTATGAGGGATTCTTCTTCAATTAATCATCAGCCATGTTACAGTTCCTAGCTTTCTAATTTTGCTTAATAATATAATGCAAGAAGTTCACTAAAACAATTAGTTAAAACGAGCACCTTCAAGCAGTGTGGAGTGTGGTGAGAGGCTATCAAATTGCAGAAAACCAAGTCACATTTTTGTAGAACTTAAAGCTCACCATTTCTCCCTCTGACTGGCTAGTAAATTTTTTTTTTTTAATGACTCTCAGTTTATTTGTGATCAAATGAATGAAATATACTTGGCACAGTACAACAGTTAACGAGTATGAATATTTATGTTCTTCATCCACAGCTCCATGTTATACCAGCATGCCTTTATTGCTGCAATGGAAAATAAAACAACAAATAAAACAAAACCAACAGAAAATTATTATAAGTCAACAGGTTCATTATAAAATGTTGGTATGTAAAAAAAGTATTCCTGAAAGGGTGTTACCTATTATTCCTGACAAAAATACACTCTTTTTGGTATAATCATAGAGTGTTTCGCAGTGTGAGTGTAACAGCACACCCTATGAGTGTAACAATACACCCCAATGCAAAAAAGTGTTCCAGTACACCCCACTTAGGGTGTAACTAAACACCCCGGTTTTTACAGTGTAACAAAGCAGTTTTGATAAGAAAAATGAACAAGAGCTAATAAGTAAAATGAGCAAAAGAGTATCAACATGCTCCGTACAAAGCTAAGAAAGAAGAATCACACTTATTCATGCTTCAGACAATACTTATTTTGTGATAGTTCAGAAAACTACTGAATCAACTAGCACTTATTTTGAGAAGTGATTTTGTCTGCTGTAGTACTAATTTTATTTCCTAATCTGCTACCAGCCATGAAGGAGGTCATGTGTAGTTATTTGTTGGTCATTATGTAATTCTTTAACGAGAAAATTTGCTATTATGTCATTCTTGTTGTTTTTTGTTACTTCCTGTCTTGTATTGTTTACAATTGTCATCAATACTTTCAGTTGCTTTCTTTTTTGGAGTTATTTAATTGTTCAGTCCTGAGTGTTCTCTTGCTTTGATCTTTTTAAAACTTATGTCCCATACAGGCTTTGGGAAGCAAATTTGAACCTGTACAGGCATTGAAACCACACCCACATAATTAAAACCTAATTTAATAGTTGCAATTATATGAAAGTGTAAAGATAATTGAAAGCATTGGTGAGCAAAAAAAGGAAAACTGTCCAATGATGTTCTGCAGTGTAAAGATGATTCAATTAGTTGAAAATTAAGTACATCTGTCATGTTCTTGTGCATATGAAGTACAATTAGCAAAACCATATTACCTCAGTGTGAACAACCTTGGTGTTGCCAAAGGTTCTTAGTGAAAGCTACTACAATATTGATAAGTTGCAGAAAATGCTCTGGTAGATCTGTAGAGGTTTGAAAAAAAAAACCAACCACAAAATTTTTTTTTTCCTGTTGACCAGAATGGAGGAAGCTTGAGCTGAACAGATACAGCAGATACATCGGGGGTGGGGACGGCTGGAGAAGTGGGAGGAGCAACTGGAGAAGAAGCAGAAGCATGTCCATCAGTGTTTGAACTTAAAAAATCACTTGACATCATTGCTGTAGTTCGTTAGTCGAGGTAACCGCTTGTCGGGATGCTGACTAACTAGATAAGGTTATCGCTCACTAGAGGTTAATTCACCAAACTAAAAATACTGACAATGCACATGTAAAAAAAAGAGTGATACGTGATCGACAATTGGTAAGGGATGACATGATATAAAACATTTAATGTTGGGTAAAGGGACGACGAAGATTCAGTACGCCACAGCGGAAATGTTTCACTGACAAGTAGACAGCAAGTAATTCCCTGTCTGTAGGGCTGGGTCTCACCCCAAGTTCAGAAGAGAGAAGTAGAACACAAGAAGACAGAAAGGAACAAGAAAGATATAGAACTATGTCATAGTAGTTAGGTGTATTGCTTTCATTGAGTTTTATGCCATGTCAGTATTCATTTGTGTGTGTGCATTGTGTGGCGCAGGAATTGAGCCTGCGCATGAGCAGTGGACTTCTTATAAATAATGGTGTGTGCATATGTTCAGTTATCTCAAATTAGACCTCAGTTAATACCTGAGACACCTGAGCTCCTGGGTAGCTAAGCGGGTAAGAGATTCCTATTCAACAGTTATCCCTGAGCCTGACCATTGCCCTGTGAGTTGAGAGTACCTGGTGGCAGCATCTACCTACACCACTGTACCGGGTGCTGGACATCCATATGGCAGCATCTACCTACACCACTGTACCGGGAGATGGACATCCATATGGCAGTATCTACCTACACCACTGTACCGGGAGATGGACATCCATATGGCAGCATCTACCTACACCACTGTACCGGGTGCTGGACATCCATATGGCAGCATCTACCTACACCACTGTACGGGAGATGGACATCCATATGGCAGCATCTACCTACACCACTGTACCGGGAGATGGACATCCATATGGCAGCATCTACCTACACCACTGTACCGGGTGCTGGACATCCATATGGCAGCATCTACCTACACCACTGTACCGGGAGATGGACATCCATATGGCAGTATCTACCTACCAAACCCCCAACTGTACCGGGAGATGGACATCCATATGGCAGCATCTACCTACACCACTGTACCGGGTGCTGGACATCCATATGGCAGCATCTACCTACACCACTGTACCGGGTGCTGGACATCCATATGGCAGCATCTACCTACACCACTGTACCGGGTGCTGGACATCCATATGGCAGCATCTACCTACACCACTGTACCGGGTGCTGGACATCCATAAAGCTGACGACCCGACCTGGCCACATCAACTCGCAGAGACCAGGATCCCCACACTGTCGAAGATGTTGTACCTCATCTCTTTGTCAGTACAACAACAACTGCAACATTAGAAATGTCTATATCAGACAAGTAGGGGCATCTTGAGGTGGGGTGAAGCATCAGCAAGGGCTTACTTGACATTGTTGAATGCACCAATTGCGGCATTGGACTAGGACAGGACATCTGACAGTTCTTTACTGTCTTTCAAAAGTTCGTTGATGGGCTGCAGAATGGCAGCGCAGTGAGGAATGAACCACCAGTAGATGTTGATGAGCCCAAGGAACTGTTTGAAGCTTTTGGTGGGAAGTTGGGAGAGGAAATTCCCTGATAGCTTGGACTTTGTGTTCAAGTGTCCGGATTCCAGTAGCATCAAGATGGTAGCCAAGGAAGTCAAGATTGGGTACTCCAAAGATATGCTTGAAAACATTGGTGAGGATAATTCCATGTGTTTTTTGAGATGTTCCAGATGTTCCTCAAAGGAATTACTGGTGATGAGCAGGTTGTCAACATAGGTAATCGCGAAGGGAAGACTACGTAGAACTTTACTGATGAATTTGTTGGAACATTTGAGCAGCATTCCTTAACCCAAAAGGCTGCATGTAAATTTGAACAAACCAAACCAAAAGGTGTGGTTATGACTGTTGGTGAATGTCTGACGAATAATTCCCAATTCAAGCATGTGGTCGAATTCCTTGCGAGCAATGTCGAGACATTCTGGTGCCAGAAATGAGTGTGTGAAAAAACTGGTTGGCCAACAGTCTCAATATGATGAGTATACTGTGTTTGATGCGCCTATCAGCAGAAACAACTTAGGAAACTTGGCAAGAAGTTGAGAGAAACATAGAGTTGTCATTCTTCTGGATGGACATGAGTCCAATAGAAGATAGTGGAGTTGCAGGCAAAGTCCAGTAATGTGAAGACTAGTAGCACAGTCGTGAAGCTTGCATTGCCGAACATCCAGGCTAAGTACAGTGACATAGAAAGTCTGCTCCTAGGATGGCTTGCTTTACATTCACGATTACAAACACCCATCAAAAGGTCCACCATAGGAATGTCTAGTGAAAGAGAATGAACACCAAAGTCGCTATGCTTGAGCTGTTGGCAGCCTGCAACGTAAGTCACTGCTGATTTTTGTGTTCAGTTTAAGTGGGAGGTACAACACTAACTTCGGCAGTAGGCACCAGTATCAACAAGAAGGCAGGAGCCAGTAGAATGGTCATTGATGTGAAAAATGGATTGGCCTGCAGTGCAGTCGTCATTAGCACTGGGCCTGTTCGTTTAAAGAATAGGAGCAAGAAGGGTGACAGTGTTGTGTTTGATCACCAAACTTATGATGGTACCAGCAGAGTGTACTCCTAGAAGGTGCAGTTGCAGAAGGTTGGGCAGAAGAAGCTTGGGCAGGGTTGGATGACATGGAGCTGGCAGAGATTGTAGATCTGCAATGGCAAGACTGTGCAGTAAGGTATCTCACCAGCATAAATAAATGCGCAACTTCATTGTGAATTTTTTGGAGTTCAGAGACTGAAGGTGGTCGGGATTGTTAAACGGTGGGTGGGAGGCGGAGTCGCCGATGTTGGATAACATAGGGGCAGCTACTTCCAAACTTGGTCAGCCATCTCTGCCAACTTTCCCAATTAGGTAGAAGAATCAGCTAGAGCAAGAATCATCCAGACGTTGGAAGGTAAGCGTTGAGGCTGGTAGGCTTATGAGCTCAGTCTTCAAAATGTCATAGGGACAATCCGGTGGTGGCCTTAACAACAGGTATCGAACTTCAGTGGCAATTTGGGGAGTAAGCAAACTAACTATGTACTGGAAGTAACTATTCTGACAGGTGATACCTCGAGTGGCAAACTGGGATTCCACTTGTATAAACATACTTTGGGGTCACTGGACCAAAATGGTGTCAACTTCAAGTGAACAGCCACCACAGCTGAAGGGACGTAGGAATAGCCAGCAGAGGGTATGCTCTCTTCTTCGGCCATCATGTTCGTGTCAAGTCACCAATATAGCAGCGGGATAGATGGCGAGCTACTACTATCAAATATAATTTTGTCAAAGTTCAATTCAATCTGACACGAGGACTGTGTGTGTGTGCACGTGACAAAGAGTGATGAATACAATGATGATGATGATGATGATGATGTCATAGTTCAAAGTTCCACTACAAGAATAATTTTAAACTTGAATCAAAATCACAGACTCAAAATTTATGATCAGCATAAAAATAGCATTTCATTTTCTAATTTGCGAATAGAGTGCTTGTTTGGGCCCTGCCAAACAAACTGTGAACTTTTGTGAACACACCATACACCACACTCCATTTGCACCTATGCACCAGCATACATCTTTCTCATGCAATTATCGTTCTCTCTCACTCCCCCCACCAAGACCATGTGCTCGCCTTCATGGCACTGTCTAATTGGTCGATATGAACTCCTCCCCTCACATTTACCTTGCTGATGTTTCACTTCACACACTTTAGTTAGGTTCAGTTTTTTTTCATTTCTGTGTACACTGTCAACCTCAGTCTGTTGTGTAATCATTATCTATCTCCTCTTTTTGTGCTTGAATTCTGTTAGTCCCCGTTCTTTATTTCTTTTTGTGAAAGACATCTTGTCTTCAGCTATTTCTTTTTTGTCCTTGTAGTCCCCTTGATGTGTGTTTCTTAATTATAATTTTTGTGTCATAGTTAAGAACTCTATTATTTGGTAGTTCATTTCCGAGGGTGCGACTAACAGTCAAGAGTTACGCCTGACTGATACAAGGAAGTATCACTCGCCCACATAGAGCAGGTGGAACGAGAATCTTTGACGTGGTAATCCGTCACCCCCAAACAGTGCTCATACTAGAATCTCTCTAGTTAAATTAATTAGTTTTCATATGAAAAGACATTGAACACAACTAGGAAAACTTTCACTGTGTTCCTAGATTAATTACTACTTATTTCATTAAGAAAAAATGACACAACATAGGACTATGTTTGAAGTTTTTCATTTGTATTTCCCCTTACCCACCTTGCTGTTATTTCTTTAAACCCAGAAGTTGCATAAGAGTAAGGCTTACTTTAGCTACATAACTTACGATCATTGTCAATTATGAAAATTTGGATTTGTCTGAACACTGAATTGAAAGGAGAAGGAACAGTAAATGCAGGACGTTCAAAAGATGAAACTTCCAATATAAATCCTTCAGTACTTTCTACTATCTCATCTGGAAATAGGATCAAAATTCTTGATGCTGTTTCCATATTTGGCAATAATCTTACTACAATTTCATTACTATGAGCAAAACCAGGCAGTGTGAAATCATAGCCACGAGTTGCTGGTTGTAATGAGTTAATAAAATTTATCTGTATATGAAATGTCTGTTCAGTAGGTTGATTATTCTCTTTTACTAAAAAGATGAAGGTTTGAAGAAGCCTATTAGGTTCTTCAAATGACATCCTAGACTGGTTAAATCCAATCACCATATCTAAATGGACATATAATAAGTGAAGAAACTTTGTAATGGATTTTATGTAGACAAAATAGCAGTTCATATTTTTTGCTATACATGAATTTGTACTTAAAAAGTTACGCTTATGTATATAAATTTAAACATTTTTATAACATATCATACATTCATAATTGTTGATTAGCACTAGTTGCTGCTATATACAATCTTGTACTCAACTGACACATACAATTTTTGTCCCATCAGAATACACATCTATAAGGTTATTGTTGTAGTTCAGAGGCTACAGCACTGGTGAAACTAAGTTTATTACCTGCTTTTTCACACATTTGAAATTCGACCAACTCATTCATGACCCTACCCTAGTTTATGAAGGGTTATGGGACTTAACAGTTGTGGTGCAATATCTACTAATTATAAGTGAGTAGGGTGCTTTCATAAATTATCACACTGCTTTAAAAAAATGAAGCACCAAATATACGAACCCTCAGATGCTATAAAGTAGCTAGCTAGCAATTACAAAGACTCAATGAATAATTTATTCTGTGTAGTATCAATATATCACAAAGAGTTAGTCTTTTTTATACAATGTCCTTTATATTTTGAATATACATTGATTATAAATGAACTTTTATATAGTATATAATTTCAAAAACCAAGACGTTTCGATCCTAGGATCTTCATCAGTTGGACAATGAAAACAACTGAAAATTGAAAAACTGAACAAATAATGTACTTAGTTGGAGGATATGTAAGAGAAGATGGTGGTAAGAATGCAAATGGATAGAGGAATAAACAAGTGGGTAGTATGAACAAGAATGAAAAAGAATGTAATTTAAAAAAAGAACTAATTAATGAAAGTATAATTATACTATTTAGAACCCGTTGCTATATTGTTACTAGGTGTACTAACTTGGTAAGTGTGCACTATTTTTTGCCTTTAGGTATATAAACTGTGCATACTAACCACCCTTGGGGTATTGCTATTTTTGAGTTTAAGTTTAATAGAATAGGCAGGATAAAGCGAGTGAGGCCTCACCTGGATATGATATGTGAGGGATATGATATGTGAGGCCCGGATATGATATGTGATATGTGAGGCCTGGATATGATATGTGAGGGTCTACTACCCTCTATATGGGACCAGCCCTAGTTAGGATAACTCTCCTGCTGCCACTCATACCACAGGAATTTACCATAGCTAGCTGCTTAACTGTTTACCACAGAGCAGAGCAGCCCAGGGTAGAGTTAGATCTGGAGATAACAGCTGGCAGCTGTAGCTCAATGCTAAAGTAAACTTGCCAGGTGTGCTTCAATTGAATTTTAATTGAATTTTAATTTTGGGCCGGAAATTCGCTTGACACGGCCATTTGTGCTTTGTGCGAAAATGCTGATAAACCAAGTTGCTAGTGGAAACTGGGCCGGCTTTGGGTAAACGGGTTCTAAAATAGTTAGAGCATGCGCTTAGGTACTGGTGGTGGATTTAGTGCACAAAGCCCTCGGGCCTACGGCCCTTGGGCTTCAGTGCACTAAATCCACCAGTACCTAAGCGCCTATGCTCTAACTATTACGTAAAAGCTCCTTAATAATCAATATATTTTTGTAGTATCAATATGCCAATATGTAGCTCATGCAAATCAATATGTGGCTTGTGCAAGTTGATTTGTAATTCAGACACTCACCAGCTGATATGTGCAGAATTTTACTCGAATTGTGCCTTTGATGATTAAAGCATGATATTTAGCACACAGTTATAAAATGTCCTTGAAAATATTTTTGGCTATAGGGACATTGCAGATTCATTCTGTGGTGGGTGTGGCATGTATTTCATAATTATTGCTATTGAGATTGCTCACATGATCCTGCCACATGGTATGAATAGCAGCTACGTGTGGAGAGGTCACAAGAAGAGAGACAAAGGTAAGCATGAAGGTTTAGTATAGGTACAGCCACCTACTGAGCTTGAAGCAGATATTTAGGTCAGGGAACCATTTATTAACAACAGAACAAATGAACATTTTGGTTAAAATCACTAGACCATTGTGGGTGTGGTTTAAATATTATACTCCACAAGTTGACAGTGTATGCAGCAAGGCTTATTGAGCTCTTCTCCTAATTAGGCCATCAATCCGAATTTCAGCCAGACAGGTATAATCTGTCTTTGGTTAGGTCTCATGTAACATTTTTCATTGCATTTAAATTTATTACAGCTTCCTCTGATAGAATACAAAGATGTTCAACAACAAAATATATAGTTAGCACAACAAACTATAAAAGCTTTTATTATTGCATTGGCTGGAACTATTGGATTTGCTTTATCTGGTAAAATGTATGAAGAATCCTTCAAACTGTTGCAACATTTCAAATTAGCTACATATCCTTCTAACATGTTCCCCTTCTAATAAAAAAAATGAAAATATCAGTTCTACAAACACAGTCATCAATATTTTTATAGAGTTACAAGATTTTAGAATGTATTTTTTCTCACAAGGACATCTCATTGTGTATGTATAAGAATACTCTCCTACTGAAATAATGGAGTTTAATACATTGATCTTCTCAATCTTGCACATTCTGTTATTTTTTACCTATGTTATCAATACCACCTAATAATAGTGATAACAATAATAATATAACAACAATAATGATAATAATAGTAGTATCCATAGTAGTACCAATAGTGGTATCAATAGTAGTTTTAATAATAATAATAATAATAATAATAATAATAATAATAGTAATAGTAATAGTAACTAGCGGTGTGCTTGAGCACAAGTGGTGAGCAAGCCTTGTGAAAATCAGGGGCGTAACTTCCTGCTCACTGTGTTGGTCTAGGACATGGGTCGGCAGAGCAACAAGAGTGGTAAAAGGTGCTCCAAGCTAACTCGCCTCGAAGGACCAGGATCCCTTACCTTACCAGTTTCTCAACCTTAAGATGGAATTTGGGAGCGCACGAACTATCTCAGAATCAGTGAGACGGATACTTGCCGTCGTGGTAGAACTGTCCTGAGTCTAGCCGTGGGAGGCACTCAATACTATTGGCTCAATAAGGCATCAATAATTTGTGAAACAATTACAGAATATAAATGAACGTTCAATGATATATAGCATTGGGTTACCGAACTCATGAATAACATTAAGGTTAAATTGGGTAAATGGTGAAACAAAATAAATGTGCGTGCGTGAATGAAAGTTCGATTCCTCGGTCCTTGCTGAAATGGGTGTGGCTTAGAGGGGTGTGGATTGGAGAGCGTGGCCGGAAGTCACAGAAGAATTCTCTTGTTGGTGCGTATAGGCTCCAACAAGCCTTAAGCTACACTATTGTTAAATGATTGATTTTAACAACTAACACTCAAGCTACTAAAATAAGTCGAGTTTTTAAATTACGTATATACGGTAAAGGGGATTCAATGCCATAGTAACCGCTCCCCGCAACTGTTTGAATTGAAAAAAAGCAACGATATCAAGTCACGTTACTTAAACTTTTCTTTGTGATATTCTTAATAGTAGTTATAATGCACAATACTTTCACACAACTGAACATACCTACGCAAGACTTACCTTGTGGTTTGTCTAGTGGACAATGAATTTTCAAGTAAATACTGTTGCGTAGGGCTTATAACTGTGACAAATAGCGTATTAACTTACCGCTGCCACTAACTCAAATAGAAATGGAGCTCTCATAAGTTTTTGAGTTTTAACTGCACCCACAAAAGCGGTAAACAATCAATTTCTAAGGTGACACGGGTAATGATCGCTAAATTGGAGGATTCTGTTTAGTGAAGTTTGGGACGGGATCGAACACAGAGCGAACACAAAAATACGCGAGGGTCAAAGTACAAAATGACATACGTACGTCCACACATATATATAAACTAGTGGTGTGTTTGAGCACAAATGGCTAGCGAGCCTGCCTAGTTAAAACTACAGTATTGTTACTACAGAATTTATATTTTAGCTTAGTTCATGCAGAACTGTATAATAGCAGTAGCAAACAAAATACCAAATTACACTCTTACCTGAGTAATGGTAACTTCTGTAGTATCAGACTTGAGCAATTCTGACTACCTCAATTACCAGCAATTCTTAAACAAGCTCTCGGCTACAAAATAAATAGGCCAGTGTTATTTTTGTAATATTAGCCAACAAATATGAAATTACTACTTGCCTCAATTTCCTGAGTATTGTTAACTTCTGTAGTTACAAATTTAAGCTATTTTGACTGTCTCAATTACCAGTAATTCTTGACAAGCTCTCAGCTACAAAACAAAAGACAATTAATTTAGCAAACAAACAAAATTACTTTCTTACTAATTTTCTTGAGTAGTAGTAACTTCTGTAGTATCAAATTGAACCCATTCTGACTATCTGAATTACCAGTCTCTCTTGACAACAAGCTCTCAACTATACAAAAGAAATGCCAAGCAGAGTTTTTTTTGCAATTTTAACTTACAAATATGGAATTAAGTACTAACCTCAGTTCCTCTAGTAATGGTAGCTTCCTCAGCATTGTTATAAGGTATTCTGACAGTGGTAACAGTGGCATAGCCACAGGGGGGGCTGGGGGGGGGGCTAGAGCCCCCCCACTTTTATAATAAGTGGGGCTAAGCCCCCCCCCCCCCACTTTTATACCAACTATACAATACACATGTATTGAATATAAGTAGCCAGACACATTTGTATTTACCTGATTTTCACATTATATTCATAAATGCCAATCAAAAGATATGGTAATTTCTTGTAAGGACATGCTACCCTCTGTACATAAATTACTTCGTCTTATGTGTACAATTCCGATAACCTCTGCCACCTCTGAACGAACATTTTCAACTATGAAGAGAACAAATACTTACGTTCAAGTATGACAGAAAAACGTTTAAATAACTGTTTACTTTTAAATGCTCACAAAGAGCTCACAGAAAACTTGAATTTAATTTTGATAGCTGAAGAATTTGTTGAAAAACTTGATGAAAGAAAAAGATACTTTGGCAATTTTTAATTTTTGTTTAACTTACTACAATAGTGAAATAATTGTGCATTACATTATATTAACTTTAATGTAGTGATTGCTTTGGCACGATATCAGCCCCCCCCCCCCCCCCCCCCCCCCGTCCCCCCCCCCCCCCCCCCCACTTTAGGTGAGCTAGCTAAGCCTCTGGGTAACTTCTGTAGTATCCAATTTGAGCCATTCCGACTACCTCAATTACCAGTAACTGGTGAAAAAGCTCGCAGTTTGTGGGCCCTTAGCTCCTTGGAGTGTCAGGTCGCACACTTCTGGCAGGCAGCTTATGATTCGCTGCCACCAGAGTATTCTAGCCGTCGAAACGGAATCACTTCAGTCGTAACTATTTTATGATAGTTAGAACACTGAAACACAACCACGAGGAGGGCGGCTTAAATACAAGTTCGAGTGTTCCGCCCCCGATGACGACATAAATAAGGAAACGTGACTTGCAAAAACAACTCATGACCAATACACAGCAATCAACAAAACAATTAACACACGACTCTGACATGACTAAGTATGGTGTTTGTCTCTAAGTTCTGTCTACTCCTCTTCTCTGTATGTGCGCCTGTGCACTTGACTTCTTCTTCTTCTCTCTTGCTTGCCTCTCTGTCTTCTGTTTAGATACTTCCTTTGCCTCCTTCCTAGGCTCTCCCTCTATCTTCTCTGCATTAAATGTGGGCTGGCCCACACAGCTCTAACAAAAAATAATGGCCACAGTTATTTTTGTAATTTTAGCTAACAAGTACGGAACTACGTACTTACCTCAGTTTCTTCCAAGTTTGGTGGCTTCCTTAGTATTATTATTTAGCCATCCTGGCTAGCAGTGGCACTTGACAACCAACAAGCTAAAGAATGACGTTGTCTCCAACTAGAAACTACAACTGTACATTTCTAAGGCTAGAGCTGCATGCTTGCGCACTTACCCTTACTATTTCACATAAGCTACCGTGGCATTTCATTTTGTCCCGTGCTATTTCACTTAGTTATAGAGATTTTTCCAATACATTTTGAACGGGCAGTTACATGCCGTACTATTAAATAACTTGTAGTATATACGTAAAAGGCATATTAATGTTGCACTGTACAGCTCACCATAGTGGTTAGAAGCCTGATTACTCGAGAATAATACCGCTTTTCCCTCGAATATCAACAGTGTTTAATAGTTGAAAAAAAAATGGGTGTGGTTTTTTGCGTCTTTAAAATCCGGACCTCCAATGCGAACTTCTGGCTATGGGCCTGAATACCTGTAAAATACGGTAGCAATGGCTATCCACTTCAGACTGGAGTAGGTGTTTATGCAGCTATGTCTAGATATAACACTATGGGAGCAGGCTACAAGACAACGTCTGACGTTCTGATAGATTTCCATAAGATTGGCTGCTTGTTGTAGCAATATACTGATGTAGTAGCTGGAAAGGCTATGTAAAGGCAGCCAATATATGTATTCGCTTATTAGATGTATCCTCTCTCTTTTCACAGGCTTTTTAAACAAAACAAAATTAAAAATATGTTTGCCGCCGGGAATTGAACCCAGGACTGCTTGTTTAACGCACAAGCACTCTAACACTGAGCTACAACAACCAGCCAGCAAATAAAACTCCAATTCTGTAAAGTACTACTATGCTATGCAGGTAACACCCCTAGAATAGTCATGCAACATGATAAATGAAGTATGAGCTCTCTTTTTTACTCCAATAATTTATCACTTCACAGTTTCTAAAATTCAAGAAATTGTGAAGTGATAAATTAGTGGAGTAAAATATTCAACAGATAAAAGGAATCTTTGAAAAAAGATAATCTGTTGAGAGTGAGACTGTATAACCAGTTTCAAAGCTTGGAAAACAGCATGATTGACAATGTACAGACTATACAACCATCATGCACATACACACTGAGAGTGGTACCATAGTTAGCAGTGGAGGATTTAGATACTTCTAAAGGGAGCCACTGTTTAAGTGATTATAACTATACTCATATGTAATCATTTGAAAACTTCAAATTAAAGATTTACCAATAATGATTCATATAAAAAATTATGGTGTAAAAATACAAGCATCAATGGACAAAGATTTAATATGACAAGAATAAATTGCAATGGAATTCTATGATTCTTTAATCATAACTGGTTTAGGCGCAAGGAAGAATCCAGGTTCTGAGGCTATTAAACAGCACTCCAATTAAGGCACTTGGAATAATACAGAATTTTCTAAAGAAAAGCAAGCTTTGCAGCTACACTGTGAAGTGATGATAGTTTAGCAACTGAAGATGGAGCGGGCAGAAAAGGGATGCATAAATAGCTTCATATGATTTGCCCTCTTCATCATGATCAAGACTCAATCTATAACATATATGTAGTATCCAGCTAATTTAGCTGGATACTACACATATGTATGTAGATTAAATTGTAAAGGACAAAAAATTTCAAATTTTTTTCTTGATTTACTCATTCTACTTCTACTTCTACTCCTGGGCTAGAGCAATGCCTTGTTAACAGTGTCAATATTCTAATAAACTAAGATTGGGCCACACTGTGGGTAAAATGGCACACCAGACAGAAAACAACAAAAGGTAAACGGAGGTAACAAGAATACAATTGGGGGTGTGGCAGTGTAAGAAGGTTGGAAGGAGTTTGTATTAACATAATGGAACCTACTGGATCCTCCTTAGCTAAATAAGTAGCAATAAATCATATTATCTCATAAACTAGATGTTTGTTTTGTTTCTTTGTAGCTATAAATGTATAATCTCACAAAGTAGTTATTGCACTCACCATCATTATCCACAATGAACACAAGTGTCACATTCCGTCGAGTGTTATCAATATTAAAGGCACCCACAGCACTTGAAACTTCCAATGCAATCAAAAATATCTGTTCAAATCTTTCATTGATATTGTCATCTACAATAGAAACTCTGACATCCACACTCACTTGTGGAGAAGTGTGCTCATCAGCAGGAAAAATTACTTGAAAATTAGTAGCATTGAAATCAGCTTCAACTACGAGAGATTGTTATAAGAATATAAATACCAACCAGAGACTATTTTAGACATTGCAGGTGCAGGTTTCGTAACTTTATTAACAATATATATATGATAGCATCCAACCTCTGTATTTGAATATTGTGTGTGTGTGTGTGTGTGTGTGTGTGTGTGTGTGTGTGCATGTAGGCCATATAAATGTACATTATTTTTTGTTGTTGTTGCATATACCAGGGCTGTATTTAGGGATGGGGGGGGGGGGGGGGGGGGCAAGCGCCAAGTAGTTAATCTCCAGCGTGCCCTTTGACCACTAGCTCTTTCTCTATTCAAATTTTAAAAAGTAGAGGCACAAATAGAACCCTCCATTAAAGCTCACTCTCCTTTCAATTCTATCCACACCAAATCTACGAGTTTCCTTACTAAAAAAAACAACAGCTATAAGCAATAATTTTGCGAGTGATATCATAGATTACTCAAGTCCATCTCCTATCAATGCCGTGTGTATGTACCAAAGTATTTCTGGATTGAAGATGAGTAGGCATATGCCTACATAAGAACAATCAAACACTGTATGTATGTGTGTATGTATGTGTGTATGTGTGTGTAAGTGAATGTTATTTGTAAATTAAGTGTTCTTAAATGATTATTAGTCACATGGGATATGTCGGTATGCAATTTCTTGTTCTCAGTATGTACTTGTAGTCACTCCTATAAAAGCATTGTCACAGTTCTTCTTGTGCTATTCTTCAATTTAAATTATAAATTCAACTCAATTTGTTGAAGTGGGCTTGCTTACGAGTGAGGGAGATAAGTAAGGACCTGGTGGCAGTGCTAACTACCTGTGGGAAAGACTTCGTGGAGTTAACTCCCACCTACAACCAATCATGCGCCCACAATGAGCCCTTAGGATAGTATCTTGCAGAACTTTGACAGTATACGTTTTGCAGTTGAATTAAGCTGCGTCAATGGCAAACAGTATTTTTCACCTACCTCTATTTAGAGCCCATCATTTTTGTTGTTGTTATTTTTGTTTGCTTGTTTGTTTTTGTTTTATCTGTTAAGATGACTTATTATTGTTCGGGAGGCGTAAATTCTCGAGCTGGTGGTGATTTGAAGGTGACCTTTGATGCTGAGGGTGTGGCAAGAGTTATGCCATGGCTGAAAGACCAGGAGTTATAATCGCTTATGGAGCAATAGGAATACTAGCATGCAGTCACTGCCCGAAAGTTATGGCCTTGTACTACTAGCCCCGAAAACGCTCACTCTTACCCTTGACAACAGTGTAAGTTAAACTCTTATAACACAAAGGAACAATATTTGGACAGAATATAAGTAGTTGAGTCATGTGAACCAGAACCCACTGGGTTGTGTGTATGAATATGATTAAGTTTAATGAATAGTAAGTTTGTGTGTTAGCTAGGTGATAATGAAATGTTGAGTGGCCAAGTGCTTGATGAATGATGCTGCCTCTTTCCTGCATGCGGAAAGGAGCTTGCTGGCGCTTGCTGGTTCAGGTGGAGTCCTGAACATACTCCGGGGCGGAAGTGGAGGAATCACCTACGCATTCCTCACATTGTATGTCCTGATTGGTGTGTGTCTCCTGATGTGGAGTTGAGTGAGTGCTGTCTGAGACATCATGTTGAGATTCCATGAAGGGAATTAGATGGTGAACAGCTCTTCTCCAGGTTCTCCCTCGACAAGTGACGTCAACTGCTCTTACGATGTTGTCATGGATGGCAGCAATGCGTGCAATCGGCCAATGTCGGTAGGCGAAGTTGTCATCTTTTAGAAAGACTATGTGTCCAACCCGGAAGTTGTGGTTGCCGGTCTTCCACTTTTGGTGAGTGTTCAACTGTTGAAGGTATGAGGACTTCCATAAAACCCAAGTAAGCGTGGCAGTTTGATCACGTATCTGCCATCAGAGTCCCAAGAATGTGTGTCTCGGAATTCATGGATGACTTCCTCCTCCTGTGGTGTGAATGACGTTGCATCTAGTGTGTGGTCAAGCTCCCACAATAAGGACAGGTCCTTCTGAAAACTATCCTCAGAGGTATGGATCTATAGGATTGATGATGTGTTAGGAGTATAATCCAACCGTCCAATGTTGCTGAGCTGCAACATTGGAAGTGTTATTCTGCTATTTTTAATGAGGTATCTAAATAGCTCGACCAATGAAAATGGTACATGGAAACGCTGTCTTCATAAGAGAAGAAGCTAAACTAGCCAGAAACACTCACCTGTATACATTTTCTATTCGAAACTTCACTTCTTTCAACTCCGTTACTCCCCTGAGCATAAAGCAAACTACACCGCTGGCTGCAGAAATTATTTGCTCACGTGATTATGACATGACGCTAGGGGGCGTTGCCCATAAAAGCTGTTACCTACGCGGAGTTGAAAGCTTCGCGTTTTCTCAACGAGCCCAAAATTTAAAAAAAAGTAGCACAATAAAAGGTCTTAAATCTTCGTCCTGAGTAAATTCATACCTAAATCAACTGTTAGTTTTCAGTAATCTCCAAAATCAGAGCGTGACAGACAGACAGACAAATAGACAGACCGACTACTATAACCCTCTTGTGCATGCGCGCTGAGGGTTAATTAAGTATATATAGGGTAAAGGCATTCATGCTATAGTTACCGTCCCCCAACTGTTTAAATTGAAAAAAAAGCATCAAAATCAAGTCATATTATAAACTTATTCTTTGTGATTCTTAGTAGTAGTTGTACTGCACAATACTTTCACAAGATGAACATATCTACGCAAGACATACCTTCGTGGTTAGTCTAGTCGACAATGAATTTTTTAAGTAAATACTGTTGCATAGGGCTTATAACTATGACAAATAGTGTATTAACTAACACCACCACTAACTCGAATAGAAATAGAACACTGGTAAGTTTTTTTAGTTTAACTGCACCCACAAAAGAATTCAAAGTGGTAAAACAATTCTAGGGTGATACAGGTAATGATCGATAAACCAGAGGATTTTGTTTAGTTAAGTTTAGGACGGGGTTGAGCACCAAGCTAACACAAAAAATATGGCAGGGTCAAAGTACAAATGACATACGTACGTCCACACATATATATAAACTAGTGGTGTGCTTGAGCACAAGTGTCGAGCAAAGCTGCCTAGTTAAAACAACAGTATTGTTACATAATATAATTTAGCTTAGTTTATTCAAAAAGTATATAGTAGTTGACCATTAATATTACCAATCAAATACAGAATTGCTCTCTTATATATCAATTTCCTGAATAGTGATAACTTCAGTAGTATTCAATTTAAGCCATCCTGACTGCTTCAATTAACAGCAACTGGTGAACAAGGTCACAGCTCTACCAAAAAAAAACATAGCCAGAGTTATTTTTGTAATTTTAGCTAACAAATATGAACTACGTACTTACCTCAGCTTCTCCCAAGTAATAGTGGCTTCCTTTGTTTTAATATTTAGCATCTCTAGCTACCAGTGACACCTGACAACCAACGAGCGGCATTTAGCAGCCCCAAAATTAGACAAAGTTTTGAAATTATGTTTGGTATAAAAGGTTTTCAATGCCATAGTAACCATAGAGATTCAACATATGATTACGTAGAGTCATTCTTGACGTGGTACAGGTAATTTCTGGGTGTCATGGTAAAGCGTAACAACTCAAGCACATCATAACTAAAGTTCACCGCAAACCAACATATACAGATCGTTCACTACCGGTCCTATCACTCACTAACTGTCAAGAATGGCATCATACACACACTGAAACATCGTGCCAGAATGATCTGCCAGGATGAGATCACACTTACGGAGGAGATGGAACATCTAAAATCATCTCAAGTTATCTACTGCATTCCCTGTCTAGATTGTGACTGTTCCTATATAGGAGAGACATCAGACGAATTTTGAAACTCAGAAGTCAGCAGTTGCACAACACTGCCTGGAGGGACACCATAGGATTGACTGACAAGACAGCACTGCCAGTTGCACAACACTGCCTGGAGGAACACCACAGGATTGACTGACAAGACAGCACTGCCAGTTGCACAACACTGCCTGGAGGAACACCATAGGATTTCCTGACAAGACAGCACTGCCAGTTGCACAACACTGCCTGTAGGAACACCATAGGATTTCCTGACAAGACAGCACTGCCAGTTGCACAACACTGCCTGGAGGAACACCATAGGATTGACTGGCAAGGCAGCACTGCCAGTTGCACAACACTGCCTGGAGGAACACCATAGGATTTCCTGACAAGACAGCACTGCCAGTTGCACAACACTGCCTGGAGGAACACCATAGGATTGACTGACAAGGCAGTACTGTCATAGAAAAAGAATGCATCTGGTACAGACGAAGAATTAAGGAGGCATGCGCATCAGAAGAACTCCTAAATTTAACCAAGACCAGGGACTTAACATCAGCCCAATATGGATGAGCAACATCACATAAGTATTTACATTTATTCATCATTTATTTGTTTGTTTGTTTGCTTGCTTGTTTATTTTTATATATTTATTATTTATTTATTTACTTACTTTTTACTGACTTATTTATTTACTTATTAATTAATTTATTTACTTATTAATTTATTTATTTATTTACCTACTTTATATGGACTTAATTATTTATTTATTTATTTATTTTACTTGTTTATTCACTCATTTTGCTCTACATTCCTCATCCCCCTAGTAGGGCTCATTCAATCATCTATTAACACATCAATAGACAGCGGAGGTAGACTCTAACATTAACACCTTCATTCAGTCATTAACAGCTCTACTCTGTTTTGTACTATAATGTAGCTTCTGTATCACCATCACCATTTCAGTATATTTCACCTGAGGAAGATCGAACAATCTCAATCAAAACGTTGTGATTAAAAATCAAAACAGATGAAGTAGTCCATTAAATTAGTCTTGAAATTGCCATAGTAACTGTTCAGAGTAACTTTTTGGGACTTGAAAAACAAGTGTTTGGCAGGAATTATCTCACAATTTGGAGCCCAAGTTTCAAGTAAAAACATTCCGTCTAATACGGGTAGAACTTCTGTGGTAAAGAATCGTCTCCAACTAAGAACTACTCTGAGCTGTATGTTTCCAAGGTTAACCTCATACTCAGGGGTACTAAGATTTGCCGGTGAGGGCGGGGTCACTTGCCAAATTTTGACAGGCACTGCAAAATTTGGCAGGCGGTGATTGGGCTTTTTAATTGTAATTAGCACTACTTAGCACCTATGTAGTGCGGTTTTACACCCGTGACCCTGCTCTCTTCACACTAGGGGAAACAACAACAACAGCACTGTCCCCAGTGGAGAACCGCCGCCTTGCCATGTAATTATTTTTATTAATAGGGAAGGGAGGGTGGGACAACTTTTCTTTTTTGTGGAGAGATGTCCCAATGGCTGTCCTCGCTAAAAGTGTCAGCTGAGTGACTGACACGCGGTCTAGCTCCTCCTGCGCATGCGCGGGGCTGATCACCCTTTACCAACTGATGCGGTGGGCTTTCTGGTATTCAGTTAACCTAGTTTAATGTACCATTAAACTTCATTTAACCTCATACTCAGGGGTACTAAGATTTGCCGGTGAGGGCGGGGTCACTTGCCAAATTTTGACAGGCACTGCAAAATTTGGCAGGCGGTGATTGGGCTTTTTAATTGTAATTAGCACTACTTAGCACCTATGTAGTGCGGTTTTACACCCTCCAAATATACTCAGCCCAATCGCCACTCATTTCCCTCCCTCACACTCTCTCCCCCTCTTATTATGGCTTATATTGCCGGTGATGTTAATATTAATGGTTTGAGCATGTATATGACCAGCGAGAACTACTGAGATAATCATGAGGATGACAAATGCCAACCGATGGTTCATCTGCCCTGGGCCAGAGTGCGTGTTGCTGCTGCCAGGTGCTCCCTTGGTGTTTTGATGTATAGTTGGTAGGCATTGCTCTTCCACCTTCCAAGCATCTTTATAGTGGATTCACCCATGCCTCTCTTTGCTGCTGTTGTAGCAGCTCCGCTTCGAAAACTGTGGCCAGAGAATGGTCTGCTGTCGACGCCAGCTCTATCCAATGCGTCCCTCACTCTCTCCACAAACCTGTTCCTCGTTAGTGGCTTTCCGTCTTTGAATAGGAAGAGAGGCCCAGGGCGTGCCCCTCTCATCAACATGTACTCCAACACAGCAGTCACAGGGCAGATGGGGGAACCCGTCAGTCCGACAAATACATCCACACCAACTCTAAAAGGGTCTGTCTTTGAGGCCTTTAGTCTGACTCGTAACATAGTAGGGTTGCAGTGGTTATCCACCCTAATGTCTGTAGCTGATAGATGGCAGGACGTGTCAAAACTGTGATCGTTCGGAATAGTTATTTCCCCTGACCTGAAAAAACCAAAAAAGCAGAGTGATGCTGCTGCCCAGAGCATCCGCTCATTCCAAGTAGGTGTGCCAGTCAGCCAGGTGTCCCTTATTTTTTCCAGCAGCTCGATGGTTATAGGCTGGCGTGTGGGGGCAGCCTGATGTGAAGCTTGGACCCTTTTGATTCCACGGAGTACCAGTTCGAGCTTGGCCATACCACTAATGTGTGGGTCACCCTCGTCTTGCTGGATGCTTAGCTGTCTAATCGCTGCCAAGTAGGCCTTGATTGAAATATGGCGTAGACCCTCATTGGCAAGTGATGCTACGTAGCGACATAATGTTTGTTCATACACTGGTAAGGGTGGAATGTGGTGTGTGGTGCAAAATGACAGGTATCGTTTTTCTGCGGATTTGTATGTCCTCCTTGTCGACTGTGCTAGGGCCTGCTCCAAGTAGAAGTCCACATGTCCGTCCAACCTCTGGTGGTCCAGTCTGGTTCTCGGAGCAAGATGAGATCCAGTGCAGCCGAGGGGATTGGAGCTGCTTCCTGATTTGCCTGCGGATGGAGGGAGAGGAATAGGGGAAGATTATTCCTGGACAGGGCATCTGCTAGTACATTGTCTATCCCACTCAGATGCACCGCTGACACTCGAAAATCAAATGTAGCTGCTAGGAATGACAGGCATCTAACAAGATTCATGGCATGTGGGCTCTTTGAGGTGCCAGCATTGACAATGGCCACCACAGCTGCATTATCACACCTTGCTCGTACCGTTTTCCCCTTCCAATACTGACCCCAGATCATGGCTGCCAGTACGATAGGAGCCAGCTCTTTTACTGTGATATGTAGGCCCTTGAATGACTCAGACCACTGTAGCATAAACCACTCCCTACCCAAGTATGCCCCACAGCCCCAGTTGCCAGAGGCATCGGATGTCAACGTGATGTCGGGTGCTGCCTGGGTGCACGAGAACATCAGGGATGTGCCATTCCAGATGGAGAGAAAGGAGCGCCACCACTCTATGTCTGCACGAGCCTCCTTGTTTATGCGAACATAGTGGTCCAAGTGCTTGGCCACTGTGGATAAGTCTATCAGGCGTCTTATGTATGCCCTCCCTGGCCTAACTGCCTTGCTGGCATGGGATAATAAGCCAATTAGTGACAGCACTTCCCTCTTCTTCCCAGCCTTTCTACCCTTCCATGTTTCCAGCAGTGCTTTTAGGCGTTCTAGCTTGTCTAGTGGCAGTCTCACTTCCATTCTGATGGAGTCCAATTCCAGTCCCAGGAATGAAATAGTTGTGGCTGGCCCCTCGTTCTTTTCTGGTTCAATAGGCATGTTGGCCTCGGCACAGGCGGCCAGCATTGCTGAGATATTCCCTGTGCATTCTTGTGTCCCTGGCGCGCCGATTGTGATGTAGTCATCGACATAATGCCTCACCCAGGTTGCTCCAACTTGCTCCATGATCCATTGTAAGGCATCCGCTACTGCCGTGAAAATCAGGGGGGCAGACCTCAGTCCGAAGGGCAAGGCGCGGTCTACGAACGTCTTGCCCTGCCAGCGCATGCCAAGCAGTAGACTGTCGCCAGGGTGGACTGGGATGTTGCGATAGGCTTGCTTTATATCCATCTTTGCCATTACTGCTCCGCGTCCCAACATGACGAGTCGAGTGACAATCTCGTCAATGCTTACGTAACTGAGCGAGGCCAGTTCCTTCGAGATTCCGTCGTTTACACTGTTTCCGTGTGGGCAGGAAAGGTCTAGGATTAACCTCCATTTGTTTGGGTTGGACTTTTTTGGGATCACCCCAAACGGGCTGCAGTGGACCTCCAGTACACCTTCGTCGACTACTGACAAACGTCCCTTTACCAATTCATCATCAATGTACCTGGAGACTATATCAGGCTTGTCCGAAGCAGATGCGTGATTATTTCTGCTGGATTTCAGGCCGTTAGCAGTACCTCTATTGTAGCCAATCCGGAAGCCCCGCTGCAAGCCTCTTAGGATGAAATCGACCAGCGCTCTGTCAGGATGGCCAGCCAGGAGTGATGCCCACTTCGTAGCTTCAAGCGGTGTCACTATGTTCCTGAGCACTGTTGGTACATTTCCCCCCTCCAATTCACTACTGCATGCCTCTATTCTGAGCAACCGGCTCACATGTGTACAACCTGGACGTGGGAATAACAGAGGGATGGAGGAACAAAGGAAATAAAACAAAAGGAAGAGAAAAAAGGGGGGGGGGGGGAAGGAAAGGTTGTAAATATGACCAGGTTGCCCTCGCGCCCCCACAACAATCTGTATGTACTGAAACCTTCAACGTAATAATAATAGGAAAAGAAAGAAAAGTTCTATATATGTAACACTGTTTTGACTTTAGTTCTATGTTCCCTCATTGTTGGCTGTTGCCAGTGAACTTCTCGCCACGAGACTGCTTGCAACGGCTGGCTGGGTGCGGGTCACCGCATGAGCTGCAGATATGCCTGTAACGGCACTCCCTGCCAAATTTGCAGTCCCCAGCATAGCGGTTATACCTGTGGCACACCTCTCTGGTCTTGATGCCAGGTTGAACAGCCTGTCCTGTCGCTGGTCCCCATGGTCGCTTCCTAGGCCTGAGTGGGCAGGTGTTAGGGGTGTGGTCTAAGGTCTGGCAGTTCTGGCACCAGTTCTCTGTGTTCAGCGTCTGACCCGTGAAGCACAGGGAGTAGATGCTGGGATCTACTTTTGCCCACGATGTGCCAGACACTCCCGCCACCTCCTGCCTGAAACTAGCGTCATACATCACCCACGATGGCCATTTGTATCGCACACTTGCCTTGGCAATAATAGATTGATAAGCCATGAGCTCGACTGCTCGCTCTGGTTGAAGTTTTAATATTACTGCCGTGTATAGGGCAAAACATTGAAGCCAGGTCGACAGGTCCGGGATGACCTTCCTCGTATGAGCCAAGTCTGCCGCTTGTACCACTAGTATGTGGCCATCCAGATCCTGGCTCAGTGGCTTCGCCTTCCCTCGGGCTGGTGGCAGTTCCATAAAATCCACGAATTCGTTGGCTCTGATCCGCTCCCATATTCGCCGTGAGATGGCTGGAAGGCCTGGTCCGACTGAGACAAGTGGTTTGGCAGTTGTCTCGGGAGTGCTGCTGCTCTTATGCTCGACTGCCCTTGTCCCATTGTTCTCGTTGCGCGTGCTTCCCGCGAACTCCATTAGCCCAACTGCTGCCAACTCCTCAGGGGTGTATCGCCTGCCCTCGCGCCCTGCAGTGTACAGACAACAATGTGAATAGCAACAGGCTCCCATACCTTTCATAGCCTGCACTATATGCTCATTATGTATTACGGCTATTCCTGTAATCCCTCTCTTTTACTCGGATTCCATCGCTACCCACCTGAGGTTGCAAGCCTGCATCACTCCCTAATTGCATTATGGCCCATGCTCGCATACAGTATTAATCTGTTCCTCGCTCTGCTTGAGTCTGATTCAGCTCTCAGTTTAACTCGAGCCCGTGTCGGCTTATCGCTCAACTCGAGGCTGATCCAGCTCCTGACACTGGCTTGAGCGTGTTTATGGTTCTTGTTGGTCATTCTTAGCTCCTAATATTGAGAGAGCCTGTTTCAGCTCTCTGCTCTAGTGGAGCCTGATTCAGCTCTCTACTCTACTGGGGCCTGTTTTCAGCACTCTATTCTGCTAGAGCCTGTTTCAGCTCTCTACTCTACTGGGGCCTGTTTCAGCTCTCTACTGGAGCCTGTTTCAGCTCTCTACTCTACTGGAGCCTGTTTCAGCTCTCTACTCTACTGGAGCCTGTTTCAGCTCTCTACTCTACTGGGGCCTGCTTCGGCTCCCTACTCTACTGGGGCCTGTTTTCAGCTCAATACTCTACTGGAGCCTGTTTCAGCTCTCTACTCTACTGGAGCCTGTTTCAGCTCTCTACTCTACTGGAGCCTGTTTCAGCTCTCTACTCTACTGGAGCCTGTTTCAGCTCTCTACTCTACTGGAGCCTGTTTCAGCTCTCTACTCTACTGGGGCCTGCTTCAGCTCTCTACTCTACTGGAGCCTGTTTCAGCTCTCTACTCTACTGGGCCTGTTTCAGCTCACTACTCTACTGGAGCCTGTTTCAGCTCTCTCTCTACTGGGGCCTGCTTCGGCTCTCTGCTCTACTGGAGCCTGTTTCAGCTCTCTACTCTACTGGAGCCTGTTTCAGCTCTCTACTCTACTGGAGCCTGTTTCAGCTCACTACTCTACTGGAATCAGGTACAGCATATTTGGTCTACCTCCGCCTGATCCTGCTACTGAGTTTGGCTTGAGCTTGTTTCAGCTCTTAATACTGAACTGAGCTTGTCTCAGCTCCCTCCCAAGAGGCTTGTTTTGGCCTGCCCGACAGTACCATTGTTATCTCCCCGTAAAATTCACACCGCGCTGGGTGGAGGAGGAGATACTAACACAAAAGAAACTTACGTTCGGAGTCGCTGGGTCCGTCGGAACCTTCCGGGGCTGTCCCCTCCGTGCCTTCACCGCTGCGTGCCAGTGACTCTGGAGGTGCCTCGCGAAGCCTGGCGACGACGCCCTCTACAATGGCGCTCAGATTTTCGGGCGTCAAACTCTCGGCCATCGTTCGCGCGACAACTTTTCTTTTTTGTGGAGAGATGTCCCAATGGCTGTCCTCGCTAAAAGTGTCAGCTGAGTGACTGACACGCGGTCTAGCTCCTCCTGCGCATGCGCGGGGCTGATCACCCTTTACCAACTGATGCGGTGGGCTTTCTGGTATTCAGTTAACCTAGTTTAATGTACCATTAAACTTCATTTAACACTGCACGCGTGCACTTACCCGTACTATTTCACTTAGCTACCGAGGTATTTCACTTAGTTTCCACTTAGTTACCGAGGTATTTCAATTAGTTACGCACTATTTCACTTTCCCCGCACTATTTCACTTTCCCCGTGCGATTTCAATTGAATATCGATTTTTCCCATACATTTTTGAATGGGCAACTTACGCGCCGTACTATTAGCTAAGTAGTATTTGTAACTCACAATACTTCCACACAATTGAACATACCTACACAAGACTTACCTTCATGGTTACTCTAGTGGGCAATGAATTTTCCAGTAAACACTATTGCGTGGCTTATAACTGTGACAAATAGCGTATTAACTTCTTACTACCGCCAATAACTTGAATAGAAATGGAACTCGGTAAGTTTTTGAGTTTTAACTGCACTCACAAAAGAATTCAAAGCGCTAAACAATTCAATTTCTAGGATGATACGGGTAATGATCGCTAAACCAGATGATTCTGTTTAGTGCAGTTTAACACAAAATACGAGAGGGTCAAAGTGCAAATTGACATACGTATGTCCCCACATAAATATGAACTAGTGGTGTGCTTGAGCACAAATATCTAGCGAGCCTGCCTAGGTTACATAAAACTACAGTATTGTTACTACAGAATTTATATTTTAGCTTAGTTCATGCTAAACACTATAATAGCAGTTGACTATTAGTTTCAGCAAACAAATACCAAATTACACTCTTACCTGAGTAATGGTAACTTCTGCAGTATGAAACTTGAGCCATTCTGACTACCTCAATTACCAGTAACTCTTGAACAAGCTCTCAGCTACAAAATAAATGGGTCAGTGTTATTTTGTAATATTAGCCAACAAATATGAAATTACTACTTACCTCAATTTCCTGAGTATTGGTAACTTCTGTAGTTACAAATTTAAGCTATTTTGACTATCTGAATTACCAGTAATTCTTGACAACAAGCTCTCAGATACAAAAACAAAAGACCATTAATTTTACCAAACAAATACAAATTACTTTCTTACCTCATTTTCTTGAATTCTGTAGTATCAAATTGAAGCCATTCTGACTATCTGAATTTACCAGTCACTCTTGACGACAAGTTCTCAGATACACAAAAGAATGGCCAGAGTTATGTTTATAATTTTAGCTAACAAATATGGAATTACATACTTATCTCAGCTTCCCCCGAGCAGTGGTAGCATCCTTAGCATTAATATTAAGGCATTCTGACTACCAGTGGCTCTTGACAACCAACAATTGGCACTTCATAGCCTCCCAAAATGGCAGTTTTGAAAATTAAGTCTGGTAAAGGGTCTTCAGTGCCTTAGTAACCAGGCGCAGTAACTGTTTGTGACTTGAAAAACAAGCGTTTTCGTAGGAATTCACTCACAATTTTAAGCCCAAGTTCAAAGTAAGACTTGGATAATGTCGTAGTATCCGAAGAAACTGGGGTCAAGCCTGAAAAGCCGTGATTTTGGGAGAAAAAAGACACCCACACACGTGTTTGAGAGGCATACATATCATCTATCCATCCATACATACATACATACACATATATATAAATACAGTAGACTCTCAGTTATCCGAACCCCGTTTATCCGAACTCTCGCTAATCCGAACACCATTATTTAGGAATTATAATGATATTCATTGGAATTTTGTTGTGCATTCAATAGATAAGAGATTAAGACCCCATTCAAAATGACTTATTTCGAATATCCGAACATTTCAAATATCCGAACAACCCTCGGTCCTGAGGTGTTCGGATAATTGAGGTTCTACTGTATAACATATACCTGATTTTGTATTATCCACCCCTAACACTGTCTCGCTCGCTCGCTCACCAATTAAAGTTTATATGTAATTTACAAATCCCGAGTGGCGTAGGTTTGTGAATCACAATACAAACCTATTTTTATTGGTTTATAACTACTTTATAGCCCGTTGATAACAAATAGTTCTATTTATAGCTCTCTCCGGTCATTTTCCATTACTTTTTAGTAATTTCTACGAACTATATCAACTTTTCCCTCTAATACATTTTTGTACGGGTATACTGGGGACTATATCAGATTTGTAGTACCCGACGACAAGCACGGTCATTCAGGTAATGAGCTATAAATAATATATATATATATAATATATACCCGATTTTCAATCGTCAAACCCTAATAGTATCTCGCTCGCTTCGCTCGTTCGATAACAAATATCCCCGATTCTTAATTCGACACCACTGTATAGTGTCTCACTCGCTTTGCTTGCTCGCCAATTATATGCTATAACTATACAGTGTTAGAATTTGAATTGATAAAGTTGACTCACCTGCCTCATAAGGGGAGTGAGGATCAGCATTAATTGCCGGGGGAAGTGCTTCAGCAGGTATGAATGCTCCTGTTCTCTTAGCTTCCATAATTGTGAGTGGGTGTATGTTAAAAGTGACAGGATTAGCCAGTCTTATGTTTGAGTCCTTAGATAATACAGCCACAATGACCCCGTCACTTCCCTCACTCTTGTAGTGATCAGAATCAAGGAAATAGAAACTTATTCCTAAAGACATGACCAAATGCTATCTTTATAAAATAGTAACAGCTAATTACATTTACCTCCTATAATTCTAGTCCTAATTTACCAGGATAATTACAGCAATGTCCATATGGTGTCCAAACTTAAGGTAGCAAAATAATTTAAATTAACCTTCACATGCACATAAAAAATACAGCAACGACTTAATCTAAGCTATCAGGAACAGGGGCAAAACATTGGAGAGGAGATTACATTCAGCCAAAAATTAAATATAAATTAACTTTCGTATTCTGATAATAAACCTACACAGGATTTAGCTTTGTGCCAGGATAGCAGTCTTTCAAATTAGTCAGACTTCAAACTAAAAAAATGGAACGAAACAAAAAAAAATACAATAACCACTCTACTTATACTTGTTAATTGATATATGTTGGCTTCTTGTTAATTTTAGCAAATGCTTAGTTCAACGCTACCTCAAATTAACTTTCTTCAATTTCAGTCATGGTAACCTTTGTGGCCTGAGTCATATACTTAAATTAAGATATCGCTCCTCATTATTTGTATGCAATAGGGTCAGGTAGCTTGTGACAGAGAGGGTGATATGGCAGCAGATTAATATGAGCCATATTAAGAAAATTAGATTTTTAAAAGTCTGTCTTCCTCGTACAAAAGTAATCTACACACAACTTTATTAGGTATGATTGAGTCTTTATTACAATGATTGTTGTGCCCTCTCCCACTTCAGTCCCTGGACCATCATCACTGCACAGTGCAACTACATAACCCACTCTTTCTTTTATTTCTAAATCATCCTAACCAATCTGTAGTATTCTTAGTTATGTCCCTCAACTAACTCAAATCTGGTCCATTTAGATCATACTCTGTACCTGAACTAGCTAGCTATAATTTAAGGAGTTAGGTAATCCTAGAGAATTTCACTGATGTCATTGTCGGACATTTAATTAAATTCATTATCATGATTGCAGCTTTGTTTCAGTTTGATTGATTTTTGTAGTCACGCGCATGCTCGAATAATCAATCCTCTATGAACTTGAACTGTTATTGAATCAGGAGTGTATTGCTAGCTGTAGTTTGGTACCTCGCTAGCCAGGATCGAGCAGTGGAGATCAGGGCAGGAACCTTTTATTTCACAGTCATATTATTATTCCTTGTTCATTGTGACACAATAACTTTTGTTTCAAATCATTGTTACCAGATCATATTATATTTCTTTTCACAAGCTGACAATTATGAATGTCTTTAACACTCAGCTCAGACTGATAAATACAACTAGAGCACTGAAGTGTAAACCCTCAGCGCTAGTTAGCTAGTATGATAAAGAAAATAATAACAAAGGAAAAAGTGTAGAAACAAAAAAAAAGAAAGAGAAGTGGCATGAAGAGAGGCAGGAAAGAGAAAAAGACAATGAAGGAGACAAAAGAAAGAGGAATGAATGAGAAAGGTAGGAAGAAAAGAAAAAGGAAGAATAAAGAAAGAGGAAAAGAAAGGAAAAGGTAGGAAAGAAATAAAAACAGTAGGAAGAAAGAGGAAAATAAAGAAAAATAAGGCAAGAAGACAAAAGGAAAAAGAAAAAAAACAGGATGAAAAAAAAGATTAAAAAAAAAGCGTCGACGAGGGTTCGAACCAGAGACTTTTAGGTTAGGTATTTGCTCACTCGACAACTACGCAACGCAACACCTCACGCTGAATGCATGTAATTGTTAGCTATTTAAAAGTGATTTGCAATCTGCAAGCTGGCTCACGTGACAAGCAAGTTTTTTAAGGGGCGGTTCCCATTACCGTAACGTACGATTGTAGGACTGAAATTCTACTCGCTTTTTCTTGAAAACTAATAGGAATCATGACATTCCATCGTTCTTTGCTCAAGCCTTCTAGTGGTTTCACTTTACCACAGATGCATGGCATTCTGTACATAATGGAAGATTCAGTGCATATAGATATAGTATCTTACGCTTTAGTAAGATGTGTTCGAGGAGAGTGGGGATAGCTCCACGAACAAACAGCATAATAACATGAAAGACCTTTCTCTGACCAAGACCAACTAAAAGTTATGCAGACGCATTCAACCTCGAACTAGCTAGGCGGGCACTCTGTTGTCATTGCAGGTCTAGCTGGAGGAAGCCCGTAGGCTGTCCCGCGAAATTATGCAAACAATTTTAATATACATTATACAACGTATATAAAGTTACTGCTAAGTGAGACATGCAGTGATAATAATGCCTTACCTCATATAAGTAATATAACTGTTTCTGTATTATGATTTTATTAATGTTTGTTGAATTTTTTCCCCTCAAACTGTAAAATTAAGTCTCATAGAACAACAATTTATTGAAGGCTTCTGTTGTAGTTGTTAGTGTTTGTAAGATCCATTCAGCTCTACAGCAGTTGCTGCATTAGTAATAGAGCACAATCTCTTTTTACTCATTAATTTTTTGTTGTTGTTAATTTTTGCATTTACTGTAGCTACTTACAAGTTTGGGTAGAAACCAATTTTCACTCACAGTTTAATGTAATGGGAAAAAAACTACTGCAACTTTTGAAGAAAGAGACACTGGGATCACATACTAAGCCAAGCATATACCAGTAATAAAAAACATTAATTAAAAGTGTAAAAAGTGGGGATTTAGGGTTGCTCAAAGTATGGGAACTAGCAAAGCTCTAAAATGTGCGGACACAAGAAAGGTCACTAGCCCCATGTGATGAAGCTGCATCCCTCAACTACTGCTGTGAAAGACCATCTTGTTTAACATCTGCTATATAAAACTAAAATACCATTGCAAGAGACAGTGATAGGGAGGGATACAGAATCATCACATGGGGAAAGTGAGTGACCTATCTTACTTCCACACTTTTCAGAGCATCGCTAATTTCCATATTTTTGAGTAACCCTAAATCCCAAATTGTTAATCTTAGTATTACTGGGTTTTTTGTTGTTGTTTGTTGTTGTTGTTTTTGTAGACTTACTTTTAACCCTATAGCAGATGAACGTTGACGGGCTAATTTATTATTAAATGCACACACATAAAAATGATTCATTTGCATGGAGATTACATTTTACCTGTGGAGCACGCGGCATGGAGTAAGAAAAATGGTGAGTGCTAGTATAGTTTTATGCCTCTAGCATTCTTCCTGTGGGCTAGTAGCTATGGTAATTTGTTAATAGATTGTTTCTAACATGAGTCTAGGCAAGAATGTAGTTTTGCTAGCTGTGTAGGGTTCGCCCTCCACAAGCTGTTCTTGTGAAACTGTGCAGAAGCAATAGCTAATCTAGGTTTGTTTTCAAGGATTAGATAGTGTGTGTACTATGTCAAAGCAGTGGCTAATCTAGGTTTGTTTTCAAGGATTAGATAGTGTGTGTACTATGTCAAAGCAGTGGCTAATCTAGGTTTGTTTTCAAGGATTAGATAGTGTGTGAACTATGTCAAAGCAGTGGCTAATCTAGGTTTGTTTTCAAGGATTAGATAGTGTGTGTACTATGTCAAAGCAGTGGCTAATCTAGGTTTGTTTTCAAGGATTAGATAGTGTGTGCACTATGTCAAAGCAGTGGCTAATCTAGGTGTGTTTTCAAGGATTAGATAGTGTGTGCACTATGTCAAAGCAGTGGCTAATCTAGGTTTGTTTTCAAGGATTAGATAGTGTGTGTACTATGTCAAAGCAATGGCTAATCTAGGTTTGTTTTCAAGGATTAGATAGTGTGTGTACTATGTCAAAG